>JADMIO010835290.1_pt1 | contig 133270 bp, 90 predicted proteins | sample 8958161 | NCBI WGS metagenome assembly JADMIO01 (sample SAMN16585339, study PRJNA669376) | soil metagenome | isolation source: Crop rotation soil | place: USA: Cullars Rotation, Alabama | collected 2011 | reverse complement strand
GCCGCGACTTCAAGTCACGTGAATTCCAAGCTTCGGATCCCACTGTGCTGGAAAGGTTCGGTGGCAAGGCGAGTATCGGTGCGGCCTTCGCCGGCAGCTTCATATCGAACGACCTGGTTGCCAAGGTGGACGACGCGGTGGTCGAATCGACTGGCTCGAGCGCGGCGCTTGGCGCCGAGGCACGCGCGACGCTCGTCTCGATTGCGATCGGCGGCGCCGGCGGCGACACCTTCGCGCTCGGCGGTTCGATCTCCGTCAACCAAATCTCGAATTCGATTGAGGCCGCGGTCACCGATTCGAACGGTGCGACCGGCAAGTCCTCGCTCCTGAAGGCGAACGGCGACATTTCGATCGCCGCCGCCGACGATTCGACGATGGTCGTTGTGGCTGGCGGCGTCGCGTTCGCCAAGACCATGGCGTTCGGAGTGTCGGCGTCGACGACCCAGGTCCAGAACAAGGTCCACGCCTACATCGACGGGTCGAAAGTCGAATCGACGGGCGGCAAGATCAACGTGACGGCCGGCTTCAAGCCGCCCGACACCGATGCCGACGTGAAAGGGATCTCGTTCGGCACCAAGAGCGGCAGCGACAACGTCGGACTGCTGCCCGCGTCCACAGGTTCGCAGGTCGTCAACGTCGCGGTCGGCGTGGCGGGCGGCGGTACGGCCGCCGGTGGCGGTGCATTCGCGCTCAACTGGATCAAGAACGACGTTCAGGCCTACGCGATCAACGGTGCGAACATCACCGCCTCGAAAGACATCGCCTTCGCCGCAAGCGACGATCCGGAAATTGACAGCTTCGCGCTCGGTGGCGGCGTGTCGACCGGTACGGCCGGTGTTGGCGTCGGTGTCTCGTACAACTACATCGGCGGCGACCCGGGCAATCCATCGCGCGACTTCAAGGCGGACGACCCGAAGAATTACGGCAAGGCATCGCCGAACGTCGGCCAGGCGCGCGCCAAGATCAACGCGTCGACGGTGACATCGTCGAACGGCAGCGTGTCGATCCTGGCGGGCACCACGCCCAAGATCATCAACGCGACCATCGCCGGCGGTGGCGGCGGCACGGTCGGCGCTTCGGGCGCAGTGTCGATCAACTTCATTCGCAGCATCGTCGAAGCCTCGGTCACGAATATCTCGGCGCTCACCGCGAAACAGGATGTCAAGGTTGGCGCCAGCGCGGTGCCGATCATGATCGACGTCGCCGGAAACATCAGCGTCGGCGGCACGGCGGGCATCGGCGCCGCGGTCGCGGTCAACGACATGCAGTCGAAGATCACCGCGAACATCGACAACTCGAAGGTGAAGGCGACCACCGGTGATCTCCTCGTCGATGCGTCGATCGGGAAAGCCACCGTGCTGCCGACGTTGACGAGCGATATGCCGGTGGACGCGCAGATCTGGTCGTTCGCGGTGTCTGGCGCCGGCGCGGGAACCGCGGCGATTGCCGGCTCGGCGTCGCTCAACTGGATGCGCAACATCGTCGACGCCAGCATCACCAACATTTCCAACCTCGATCCGTCCGGCGAGGAGATCTTCGCGGCGGGCAAGGTGTCGGTGACGGCGACCGACGCGTCGACGTTGAATGCGCTAGCCGGCGGGTTTGCACTCGCGATCAAACCCGGTGGCTCGTTTGGCGTTGGCGCTGCCGTGTCCTACAACTACCTCGGCGGCGGTCCGGAAGATTCGGTCACCACCAACAGCGTCAAGGCGTCAATTGCGAACGTGACCGGCGAGCTCAAGGCCGGTTCGATCGAGGTCAAATCGAGCTATACCGGATCGATCAACAACCTGACGATCGGTGGCGCCGGCGCGACGACCTTCTCGCTTGGCGGCGCGGTGTCGAAGAACTACATCCGCAACGCCGCCGACGCGCATATCTCCGGGTCCACCGGCATCTCGACCACCAACGGCAACGTCACGATCGAGGCGCACGACACGTCGACGATCCGCGCGCTGGCCGGTGGCATCGGTGTCGCGGTTGCACCAAGCGGCGGTGCGGCGGCAGCGGTCGGCATTTCGGTGGGCCTCAACACGATTGACAACAGTTCCAAGGCGTACATCGACAGCTCGTCGATCACCTCGTCGAAGGGCTTCAGCCTCACTGCTGATGCGAAGCAGAAGATCGAAGTGCTGACGGTTGGCGGCGCGATAGGCGCGTCCGGTGGCGACGGCGTCGCACTGACGGCCGCGGGCGCAGGATCAGGCAACGTCGTCGACAACGACGTGCTGGCCTACATCACCAACAGCGGCGGCAGCAAGGAAATCAAGGCGAACGACGGATCGATCGCCATCACGGCGAAAGACGAATCGACGATCCGCGCGATCAGCGGCGGCATCGCGATTTCACTCTCTCTTGGTCCGACGGCGTCGGCCGGCGCCTCGTTCGGCGTGTCGGCATCCAAGAACGACGTCAAGAACACCGTCAAGGCGTACATCGACGCCTCGAAGGTCACGGCGACCAAGGGCGACGTCGAACTGAAGGCGACCGAGAACGCGACGATCGACGCGTTGACGATTGCCGGCTCGGCGACCGGTGCGGGTGGTGCGCTCATTGGCGGTGCTGCGTTCGCGGGCGCGGGCGCCGGCGCGGGCAACTCCATCACCAACACCATCCAGTCTTACATCAGTGGATCGAGCACGGTCTCGACGATCACCAGCGGCGCGGTGAAGCTCAGCGCGACGGATACGTCGAAGATCAAGATCGATAGCGGCGGCGTCGCGGTGGCCATTGCAGCCGGCGGCGTCGGCGGCCTCTCGGCAGCGGCTGGAGCGTCGGTTGCCATCAACAACATCAACAACAAGATCCAGGCCTACGTCGACAACTCGACGGTCACGTCAGCCGGAGCACTGGAAGTCACGGCAACGTCGACGCCAACGATCGACGCACTTTCGATTTCAGGTTCGGTGGCCGCGTCGGGCGGCGCCGGCGGCGGCGGGTCGCTGGCGGGATCGGGGTCCAGCTCAGACAACACCATCACCAACACGGTCGAGGCGTACGCGTACAAGTCCTCTTTGACTTCTCAAAATGGCGGCGCGGTTTCGATCACGGCGACGGAGACGGGCACCATCACGGCGCGCTCGGTTGGCGCGGCGGTGGCCGTTGCCGTCGGTGCAGCTGCCGGCACGGTCACCGTGGGTGTGGGTCTTGCCGACAACGAGATCAAGAGCACGATCCGGGCGTACAGCGATCAATCGACGATCACGTCGGCCGGCGCGCTCGATCTGAAGGCGTCTTCATCTTCAACCACCGAATCACTCTCGGTCGCGGTCGCCCTCTCGGTCAGCGCCGCGCCTGCCAGCGTGTCGTTCTCGGGCGGCGGCGCCAATTCGACCAGTCTCGTCTCGAATACGGTCGAAGCGTACGCGGTCGGAACGTCAGTCGACAAGAAGAACCTGACGGCTGCGGGTCTCGTCACGATTTCGGCGACGGAAACGTCGAAGATGACGGCCGACGTGGCCGCAGCGTCGATGTCAGTCGGCCTCATCGGCGCTTCGGTCGGCGTGTCGATTGCCAAGAACACCGCCGACAGCAAGGTCAAGGCCTACGCCGACAACGTCAACCTGAAGTCAACCGGCGGCGGCATCACGATCGCTGCTTCGTCTGACGACACGATCTCGAAGACGCTCTCGGTCGCGACATCGATCGCCGCCAGCGTCGCTGGCGCTGCCGGCGCCGGCGCGGAAGCCACGGCGACCGGTTCGTCGACCGTGGAGTCGTACATCGGCAGCGGTGTGACGCTGAACGCGCTGCAGGACACCAAGATCACGTCGCAGTCGAAGGGCTCGCTCAGTTCGGAGACTTACGGCATCGCGGCCGGCTTCGTTGCCGTTGGCGGCAGCGTCGCGAAGTCCAACTTCGGCGGCACGATCACTTCGCACGTCGACGGCACCATCGCATCGAGCCAGAACGTCACGGTCTCTGCTGACGCGACGCAGTCGGCGACGGCCAAGTCCACGGCTGTGGCCGGCGGCATCATCTCGGGCGCCGGCGCTGACGCCGACGCGAGCGTGAATCCCACGGTGAAGTCGTACGGCGCCGGAAACATCACGGCGACGAATTCGATTTCGTTCGCGGCAACGGCCACGCCGCAGGCCAATGCTTCCGCATTGGGCGTGGCAGTCGGCGTCGGCTCCGTCGGCGTCTCCGATGCGTCGGCGTCGTCATCACCGATCGTCGAGGTCAGCCCCGGCGGCGCGTCAACGTCCTTCAACGGAAAGAGCTTCACGGTTGCTGCAGCGATCAACGTTCCGACTGGCGGTTACACAGCGCAGGCGAACTCGACTGGCGCGACCGGCGGACTGATCGGCGTCAATGCGACGTCGGTGAGCGCGCAGACATCGGGCCACGCCTACAGCAGCATCAGTGACGGCAGCAGCCTGCTCGTCAGCGACACGATATCGATCACGGCCAAGGGCGACAGCAAAGATAGCGCGAATGCCGACAGCTTCAATGTCGGCCTGGTTGCGGTTGGTGGCAACGTCTCCGTCGCGAAGTCCACGGTCGACACGCGTGCCTGGCTGGGCAAAGAAGTCACGATCAGCAACGGCACCGATATCAAGAATCTCGTCGATGGCAAGAACTATTACGTAGCGCTCGACGATGTGCGGACGTTCACGTCCGCTAACGTCGATGATTTCAACGACACGATCTTCCTTGGTGCGGACCACGGCCTCAAGACCGGTGATCGCGTCGTCTTCAAGGCGGCGAGCGGCGGCGGCTTGGTTGCGCTTGAAACCTACTCAGTGGAGCTTGTCGGCGCCGATAAGATCAAGCTGCACACGCTCGTCGAGTCCGGCACACTTGGCAAAGACGATTACAAGGTCAGTGTCGGCGGCGTCGTTGCCATCACGCCCGTGAGTGGCACGCTTGGCCTGACGGATCCGCGCCGCGTAAGACTGGCGCTGACATCCCAGGATGCGCGCCTCGGGACGAACCTCATCGACTTTGACGCTAGTACCGCGACGGGTTCGAAGCACCAGCTCACACCGGTCACTGGCTTTGCCGCGAGCGGCTTCGAGTTCAATCCGGCAACCCAGGCCAATTCCGCGAAGAACACCATCGAGCTGCAGTCAGGTCACGGCCTGATCTCCGGCCAGGCCGTCACCTACGGGCGGTCGGGCGGCGCGGTGCTGACGATCTCCGCGACCGGCACCGATTACGCGTACGCAAACTCCGAGTCAGGCAGCGGCGGCGTCGTTGCCGGCGCGGTGGCGACCGCCAACACGATCATCAACAGCACGACGAGGGCGTTTATCGCCGACGATACAAACGGCGATGCGACGAAGACGGTGCTACGCGTGTCGAAGCTTGACATCAACGCGACGCACACCTCGCAGTACGACAGCGAGTTGAGCAGCATCCAGGCATCGCTGCTTGGCTACAGCGGCGGCTGGGCGAATAACGACATTAAGGCGACCGTCGAAGCGACCATCGGCGCGAGCGCGGACGTGGTGACGCAGGACCTGAAGGTCGTGGCGACCAACAACACGCGCAAGGACATCGTCTCGGGACCAAACGTCAGGACCGGATCGGGCGGCGTGTTCCAGGGCAACAACGCCGAAAGTGTTTCCAACCTCGAGAATCACACGACCGCGGCGATCGGCAACAACGCCTCGGTGCGCGTGACGGGCAGCACCGCCTCGCCCGGCAACTTCCTGCTGTCAGCGCTCAACACGCACAAGGGCGACGACGAGGTGTTGCTCGATACTGGCGGCGCGTTCGTCGGCTCCGGCGTCAAGTCGCACATCAACGTCAACGTCAACGACGCGACGGCGACGATCGGCAGCTTCGCGAAGATCGAGACGGTTGGCAACCTCGACATGCAGACGCGGGCGAGCGGCGAATTCACCGTCCACCCGCAGGCGCATACCTACGGCCTGGCCGGTGGCGCGGCCGTCGACGCCGGCGTTCTGATCAACAACCACAACGACGTATCGATTGGAAACGGCACGACCGTCACGGCGCTCGGCAATCTCAATATGCTCGCCGGCAAGGACCGCGACGACGCGCGCAACTACTTCACCATCCGGTCGCACGGCGACGATCTGAACGCGACCGCAGTGCCGATCAGCAGCCTCAAATCGCACGTCCAACTGAATCAGAACAACACCGTCACCGTTGGTGACGACGCGGTGATCAGGACCGCCAAGGACGCCAACTTCATTGGCGAGACGCTGAGCACCGCCGACATCGTCGCGTTTGGCACAGGTAAGAACTGGCTCACGGCGATCGCCGGCGGCGTCGATTCGCTGTTGGGCAAGGGCGGTTCGGCGGAAAAGAAGGGCGGCACCGCCGACAACGTCAAGACGCAGACGGTCACGATCAATGGCAGCGTCGAGGTCGGCATCCTGAAAGATCAGAAGCTGACCATCACGAAGGGCAGCGGCAAGAGTGAGGGAGAACTCGTCGCTGTCACCGAGAACGTCGGCGGGATGAAGTACACGACGACGATCGAGTCGCTGGCCAACAACCTGTCCAGGGAACGGCAACGGATACTCCAGCTGATGGCGGAGTACAAAGGCGACGCGGAGTCGATCGCCGCCTACACTGCGGAACTGCAGCAGATCGAATCGCAGATGGCTGACCTCGGCCTGGTCGCGACGACCACGGACTCGAAGGGCAACAAAGTCCTCTCGGTGCAGGAAGGATTCAACGTCCCCTACATCACCATCGATCCGATCTTTGCGCAGTCGGGAACAATCCGCATCAGCGGCGGGTCGGTGCTCGGCGATGGCGAGCTGAAGGCGCCCGGCAACGTCAACGTCACGATCACGAACGACAGTCCGGCGTACCTGCGCCTCCTCGGCATCACGATTCCTGACAACGAGGGCGGCACGGTACGGTGGAACGGCGAAACCGTCGACTCCAAGACGGTGTGGGGCTTCACCGGTACTCGCAACGCGAGCGGCGACAAGGGCAGCCCGACGATCACCGTCATCAATTCGTTCAAGGAAGAAGATCCGGGCAAGGGCAACGACAAGTCGCCGTGGAACAACTTCCGCACGCCGGATCTCGAGATTGCCGGCGCGATCGACGCTCTGCAGGCTGAGGTCTTCCTCAAGAGCGAAGGCAGCGTGATGGCGCGCGGCAACATTCTGGCGACCAAGCTGACGATCGAGGCCGGCGGCAACTTCGTGCTCACGGCGACCGATTCCTTGTTCCACTCCGGCGGCAGCCCCGCAAGCCCCGAGTCGGCGGGACCGTGGGATGCCGTGCAGGCTGAAGCAGAGCGGTTGGGAGCCAACGGTGGCGTCGCCGTCAAGGGGACTGTCACCGGCAGTTCAGGCAGCGGTCTCACGAACTCGCAGGCGTTTTTCGATCTCGTCAAGGCCGCGCTGAACGCAGCACCCGAGAGCAACATCGTCGCGGCGAACAACATCGTCATCGTCGCGCAGGCGCTCAACGTGAACGGCATCCTGCAGGCCGGCATTGCGCAGCACAAGGCGACAATCGACACGACCTTCGCCGACAAGATCACCGCCGCCGAAAAGGCGCTGACGCAAGCGGCCAACGGCGATTACAGCGCCGCAGCAACGACCGCGAAAAACGCGGGCATCGTGGCCGAGCAGAACTACACGATGTTCAGGCTCACTGGTCCGACGTTGAAGGTGGACTCAAGCGGGCTCGAATACAACACCAGCATCGACCTCAATAACAACCTGCCGGTGTATTACAACGCGCTCGCGAACCGGCTCGAGGTCACCCCGGTGCGTGTCCAGGGCGGCTTCATGAGCTTGACCGGCCGCATCCTTAACACCAATCCGAACGCGCAACTTCGCGTGATGGACGGCTACGGGCAGATCACGATCCAGAACGACCTCAACATCCCGTTGCAGATCAACCGGCTTGATACCGGCGCGCCCGGCAAGACGAATGACGGTATCGAAGGCAAGTTGATCATCACTGACACGGCACCCGTCTACAATTCGCTCGGCCAGAAAATTGCCGGAGCGGTGCCGCTCGTGACGGAGTACACCCATGTCGGATCGAGCGTTCAAAAGAAGACCTACAACTTCGTAACGCCCGGCAAGACCCCGTCCGTCACGAACGCGCCAGACGTGGCCGGCCGCGATACGAGTTACACGCCGCTGTCGAACGACTACCGGTTCTACTGGACCACAGGCCAGGACTCGACCAAGAAAACGTACACGACCTACGGCACGTCTGCGTGGTTGAACATCGATGCGTTCTCTCCGGATCCGAGTGACATTACAGACGGTCCGCACATTGAGTACGCCACCCCGCGCACGCTGGCCAAAGGCAATTACCTCTCTCTTGTTTCAGGCGATGCCGATTACACCTACGAGTTCGAGCGCATCCTGCAGGGCACCGAACAGAAGGAAGTGATCAGGCGGTGGGAGGAATCGACCTGGTACGGCGAGACGACGTATTACACGAAGGAACTGAAGTGGCAGGGCCAGAAGGACGTCCACACGCACAGCATCCGCGCCGATCGACCGGTCTCGATTAGCTTCATCGGCTACGACGAAGGCGCGATCACGGTCACGTCGCAGAGCGACGTGCTCATCAACGGCGAAATCCAGAACGTGAAGGGCGCGACGACGATCACGTCGAAGACCGGCAACGTCATCCAGGTCAACGACAGCGTCATGGTTGGCGGCAAGACCATCAGCCTCAATGCCGGTGATTCGATCGGCGAGGGCGCGGTCATCCGCACCAACCTGACCAACGACGCCAACGGCAGCCTCTCGGCCAAAGCGGCCGACATTGTTCGCATCGAAGAGCAGTCGGACGATCTGATCGTGAACCAGGTCACCGTCAATGCGTCGGGCGATCGCGTCGAGCTGACGGCGAAGAGCGGCAGCATCCTCGGCGTCAGTGGCAACCTGATTCAGGGCGGTCTCGTGATCCTGAATTCGGCGGGCTCGATTGGCTCGCTCGGCGATGGCAGCTCGGCACGCGAGCCTGGTGCGCACAACCAGGCGATCAACATTGACACCGGCAGCACCAGCCGTGACACGTTCACGGCGAAGGCGCGCGGCGACGTCTACGTGCACGAGGTGGCCGGCGACCTGCGGCTCGTCAGCGTCGATACGACCGATCCGAGCGGCAATCCGCTCGGCAACGTGCGCCTGGTTGTGACGGGCGGCCGCCTGACGGACGCCAACACGCTCGAGATCAAGGACGATCGCACCGAGACGGCCCTGATGGGCATCTGGGACAAGATGAACGCCACCGAAAGCACGGCGTACGTCAGCGTCGAGGCGACCGCGCGTTCGACCGAGAACCTGCGGAACCGCGAGTATCAGACCTACTGGAACTACCGCCACCAGCAGGACAACCCGGCCACCGAGAAGGACGAGAGCGCGAAGTACGACGACAAGTTCAAGGTCAAGCTGTCGACGGACGAGCGCGCCATATTCGAGGCGTACTACGCGAGCCAGAAGTTCACTCCGACCGAGATCGCCGACGCGATCACGACGCTCGAGAATGGCCGGACGCAGGAATACCACGACCTCAACAAGATCTACGGAAAGTTCGGCGATACCTACGACGCCACCTACCGCTACGGCACGGCGATCACGCAGTCGTTCGGCAAGTCGGCCGTTTCGGGCAACGTCGTCACACTCAACGGAAACTCGTTCAACACCGGCGACGCGGTGGTCTACCACAGCGCCGGCGGCTCGATCAGCGGTCTCGTCGATGGCGCCACGTACTACGTCGCCGCGGATCCCGCGAACTCCAGCAAGCTCAGTTTCGCGAGCTCGCGTGACAATGCGCTGAAGGGCACGTCGCTGATCACGCTCTCGGGCGTGACGGGCACGGATCACACGTTCTCGGCGAAAGATCTGTCCTTTATCGGCGGCGATGTCAGCGACTCGAATAACACGATCAACCTGCCGCGAGAGGTCTTCGCGACCGGCCAGGCCGTGATCTTCCATGCCAATGGCTCCGGCTCGATCGCAGGCCTGACCGACAACCAAACCTACTACGTGATCGCCGACGCCCTGGGCAAGATCCAGTTGGCGAAGACGCAGGCCGACGCGGTCGCCGGCAAGTTTATCGACCTTGGCAGCAGCAGCGGCAATGGCTTCTCACTCTCCGAAGTCGACGTCTTGTCGCAGAAGGCCGCATGGAGCGAAGCCCAGCTGAAGAACTCGTTCAGCCTCAGCGTGCTCGGGCCGAAGGACACGTCCGGCACGACCACGACCAAGGAAGCGGCGAACGTGATCGGCAAGGACATCGTGCTCGACGTCACCTCGGACGTCGGCAGCATCGAGGCCATCGTCGACATCAAGCTGCCGTTGTCGTCTGCTGGTCTCACGACCGCACAGAAACTCGCGCTGGCGGGCGCCGAACGCGCTGACGTGACCTTCTATGAAGACCAGGCCGGCAAGGTCGAGATCATTGAGGACCTGAGCAAGACGTCGAAGACGGTGCAGTTGATTCGCATCACGCCGAAGGCGGACGTCGACGTGACCGTGAAGGGTGCGCTGACGATCGTCAGCGGCGCGACGGTGAACGTGGGATCGGAAGACACGATCGTCATCGATCAGGTCAAAGCGCTCGACGCGACGCGCATCAAGGTGCAGAAGGCGCTGACCGACGCGAAGATCAGCAAGATCAACGTCATCAGCGGCGATCTGATCCTCGAGGCTGAGGACGCGGGCATTGGCACCAGCACCGATCGCCTGGTGCTCGACCTCAACGCGGGCGCGACGCTGGTCGCGCGCGCACACGATGGCATCTACCTGACCGAGGACGCCGGCGACATGAACGTGATCGAAGTCACGTCGACCGACGGCGATGTCTACCTCACCGCAGACCGGTCCATTCTCGACGCCGATGATGACGACGGCAACGCGCTGGCGTTCCGCAACATCCTGGCGAAGGATGTCGTGCTCGTGGCGGGTGCGAATAGCGGCAACCTGCTCGGCTCAATCGGTAGCGCCAATAACTATCTCGAGATTCAGCTGCAGGACGAGCAGCTTGATTTCAAGGGCAAGGTGGTCGTGCCCGGCGGCATCGTGACCGCCACTGGCGACGCCGGTGTCCACCTGCGCGAGATGACTGGCGACATGCTGGTCAACAGCGTCATCGCCAACGCCGGCGATGTGCGGCTGCGCGCCGCCGCGGCGATCCTCGACTACAACCAGAATCCGGACACCGACATCTTCGGCCGCAGCATTACCCTGACGGCGGACTTCGAAACGATCGGCGTCGCCGGCCAGGACCTCGAGATCGATTCGTCGTTTGGATCAGCGGGCAGCGGCACTGTCACGACGAAGAGCGGCAAGAACGTTCACCTCGTCGAGAACTCCGGCGATATCCGGCTCGACACGGTGTCGGTCGATGCCGGCACCGCATTCATCAAGGCCGTCAACGGCAGCATTCTCAATGCACACGCCAACGAGAACGATCCAAACGTACTGTCCGGTAACGTCTGGCTATTCGCGAGCAAGGACATCGGCGCCAAGACGCTGCGCTTGACGACGCAGTCGGGCAAACTCGAGGGCCAGTCAACGACGGGCAGCACCTACATCCTCAACACCGGCGCGTTATTCGTCGGCGGCATCACCGGCAGCACCACCGGCATCAAGTCCGGCGGCGAGACCGAGGTGACGACGAAGAGTCCGCTCGTCATCGGCACCAATATCGACTCGAAGGACGCGATTAAGATCATCTCGAACCCCGATAGCGGCGGTGACGACGATTACATCGTCGTCAACGACGGCATCAGCATCACGAACACCATCGGATCGCTGTCGATGTTGGCGGGCGACTACATCAAGGTCGGCAAGGGCGCCAAGATCTCGGCCGTCGGCGACGTGTCGCTGACGACCATCGACGATACCGGCGATCCCGACAACATCCTCCTCGCGGAAAACGTCATAGTCACGAGCAGCGCCGGCTCGATCGCCATCCAGGCCGGCGATTATGTCCAGTTCGAAAAGGCCGTCCAGGTGTTCGCGGCCAAGAACGTGACCGTTGCGGCGGGCAGCGGCGGCGACAACGATTTCGTCGAAATCGGCGAAGGCGTCATCGTCAAGGCCAACACCGGATTGCTCAACATCAACTCGGGCGACTACATCAAGATCGAGAAGGGCGCGCAGATCACCGCCACCGGCAACGTGACGCTGACCTCAGTGGACGATGCCGGCGCCTCCGACTACATCCTCATCGGCAAGGACGTCAACGTCTCGAGCACGAACGGTGCGATCACGATGAAGGCCGGCGATCACGTCATTGTCGACGAGGACGCGACCGTCAGCGCCGATGGCAACGTCTCGATCAGTGCCACCGACGATGGTGGCGACGACGACTACATCGAGATCAGGGACAACGCGTCGGTTCAGAGCGTCAAGGGCTCGATCACGATGACCTCGGGCGATTACGTGAGCCTGGGAACCGCAGTCGCGCTGACCGCCAAGGGCGACGTGACGATGACCTCGAGTGATGATGCCGGTGCGTCCGACTACATCCTCATCGGCAAGGGAGCCACTGTCTCGAGCAGCGCCGGCGCGATCATGATGACGGCGGGCGACCACGTCATCGTCGACGAGGACGCGACCATCAGCGCCAAAGGCAACGTGTCGATCAGCGCGACCGACGATGGTGGCGACGACGACTACATCGAAATTCGGAACAACGCTTCAGTTCAGAGCGCGACCGGCTCGATCACCGTCAGCTCCGGCGATTACGTGAGCGTGGGAACGGACGTCAAGATCCTCGCACTAGGAAACGTCACGATCAGCAGCTCAGACGACACGGGCGCGTCCGACTTCATCCTGATCGGCCATGCCGCCAGCATCTCGAGCTCCACTGGCGCGATCGCGCTGCAGGCGGGCGACCATATCAGCGTCGCTACGAGCGTGGACATCAGCGCGAGCGGCAACGTCTTGATGAGCGCGTTCGACGACGGTGGTGACGACGACTACATCGAGATCGAGAGCCTTTCAACGATCCACAGCGTGATTGGATCCATCGCGCTGAGCTCGGGCGACTACGTGAACCTGGAAACCGGCGTTCAGATGCTGGCCAACAAAGACGTGACGCTGGCCTCAGCCGACGACGGCGGCGCGCTCGACGACGTTCACTTCGAGGAAGACGTCACGGTCACGAGCCAGACGGGCGCCGTCGCGATCACGGCCGGCGACAGCTTCACGATCGAAAAGGGCGTCAAAGTGAATGCCGTCGGCAACGTCGTCGTGACCGCCACGGACGACGCCGCCAATGGCGACTTCATCCTCGTGAAGAACGGCTCGGTCATTACCAGCAGCGCAGGGAAGGTCGAACTCCGCGCGGGCGACGATCTCACCGTCGAGGAGGGTGCGTTCGTCGACGCCAAGACGTCGATCATCCTCACCTCTGATTACAACTCGAAGGACGCTGCGGGCTCCGCGATCTCGATCACCGGCGCCATGAAGTCGCCGACGATGGAGATTCACGGCGGCAACCAGGACGACACGATCTACCTCAGTCCGACGTCGCTGATCGGCGACACGCACGTGTTCGGTCACGACGGCGCCGATCTGATCACGCTCGATCTGCTGCCGACCATCAACACGGTGCAGATGATCGGCGTCGGCGGTGCGGCGGTTCGCGACACCGTCGATCTCGACGGTGGCGAGGGCAAGGACTCCTACGTCATCAACATCACTGGCAACGGCACCGACTACATCGTCAACATCGACGACACGGGAGCCTCGACCGATGATGCACTGACGATCAACGCGACGGCCGGCAACGATCTCCTGCTCGTGCGCGAGAGGTTCGTCGCGTACCTCAATCCTGAGGTGCCGCTCGAAGTTGGCAAGGAGCCTGGTAAGACGCGACTCGACCAGGTCGAGCGCATCAACTACAACGCGGCATTCGTTCCGAACTCGAAGACCCTCGGCGCTGTCGAGAACATGACGATCAACACCCTTGGCGGTGACGATCAGATTTACGTTGACGACAACAGCGCCGTCACGACGATTGACGGCGGCACTGGTAAAGACTTCTTCCAGGTCGGCCAGCTCTATGCCACGGACCGCGTCTCGACGCCCGACGACAAGGCGACAGTCGCGCCCGGCGACGAGATCTCGGTACTGCGCACCACCGTCGGTTTCCTCAGCCGCGGTGTCAGCCAGCAAACGACGGTGAAGGGTGGCGAAGGCGACGACACGTTCCAGGTGTATTCGAACCAGGCGGAGATGTCGCTCCAGGGCGAGGCTGGCGATGACACGTTCATCGTCCGGTCATTCGCGCTGGCCGATGAGTTCGGCCATCCGATCATCGATACCGAGTTGTCGAAGGTTGCCCAGTCGATGGCGAAGCAAGCCAACGCCTCGGGCGGCACCGGCGCTGACGTCATTCAGTACAACACCAACGCCAACCTCGCGATCGACGGTGGTGACGGTGACGATCGGTTCATCCTCCTCGGCAGCGAGCTCAGTGACGATTACGTCATCACTGCCACCAACGTATATGGCGGCGGCCAATCGATCTCGTATCAAAACGTCGAGAAGGTGCAGATCGACGGTCTGCAGGGTAACGACAACTTCTACATCCTCGGAACCAAGGAGGGCGTTGTCACGACCGTGGCCGGTGGTAGCGGTTGGGATAACTTCTACGTTGGCGGCGACATCAACAGGCCGATCTCCAGCAAGGCGTTCCTCTTGCTGCAGGCCGCAGGCATGGCGCCCGCGGGCGATCACATCGCCGCCGGGTTGCTGGGCGGGCCGCTGGTCATCGAAGGCGGATTCGGACCAGAGCTCTTCACTTTGCGGCAGGCGGTGATTCTACCGACCGAGACCGACGCGACGTTGAAGCAACCGGGCGATCTCTCAGACGACTTTGAGTCGATCGACACCCTCAACATCTACAACGACGGCAGCGCGGCCAACGAGAAGATCACGCTGACCTCGAACAACTTCAACATTGAAGGAATGGCCGGCCCGCAAGGCAAGGTGGCTGGCGGCATCACCTATCAGCACATCGAGACGCTCGAGATCATGCTGGGCACCGGCGACGACTCGATGACGATCCAATCGACGATGGTCGCGGATCCAAATGGTGTAGACGGCCAGCGTGGTCCGCTGACGATCGTGCACGGCGGCGGTGGCAACGACACAATCACTGTGAACGGCGGCGGCGGTGTGGCGTCACCGCTGGTGATCTTCGGCGACACGGAACAGGACGGCGTCCGCTACTCGGGCGTGAAGGGCGATCTGTCGGGCCAGGCGTGGAGCTTCACGAATGCCGGCAACGACATCATCGATGCGACCGGAGCGACGGGCGCGGTCACGATCTTCGGCGGTCGCGGCGACGACAAGATCACCGGTAGCGCGTTTGGCGATCAGCTGGCCGGCGGCTCCGGCGACGACACGATTTACGGTCTGGCCGGCAACGACATCGTCTACGGCGATTCAGGCTTCAACATCGCCGAGGGGGCCGTCACGCTGCCCGAACCGAACAACGTTAGCGGCAAGGCGGAGCGCGTCATTTATAACCGCAACCTCGTCGTGGTCGATACGCCGAACGCCCTCGCGTCCCCGTGGGCCGACACACTGAACGCCGGCAACGACCACCTGTTCGGCGGCGACGACGATGACATCGTCATCGGCGACCTTGGCGTTGTCCAGCAGGTTCTCCCGGAGAACCTCTACGACACGTCGCAAGTCATCCTCGTTACCACGAAGAGTGTCGAATCCGGCGGCGACGACGAGATCGTTGCCACACCTGGCGACGACATCATTCTCGGCGGCTCGGGCGCAGACACCATCAACGCCGGCGAAGGCAACAACATCGTCATCGCTGACAACGGCTTGGTGCAGCGGCACACGCCGGATGGCGAACTGTTCCGCATCGCCAGCAGCGACTTTGAGTTCGGCGGCGACGACACGATCACGACGCTTGGCGGCCTCGACATCGTGCTCGGCGGCAACGCCGATGACACGATCGACGCGGGCGACGGCGACAACGTCGTGTTCGGCGACGACGCCGAGCTGCTGTTTGCGGCGGATGGGCGGCTCACGGAGATCACGAGCATCTCGACCGAGGCTCATGGCGGCGTCGATGACATCACGACCGGTGCCGATTACGACATCGTCCTCGGCGGACGCGACGGCGACACAATTCACGCGAACGGCGGCGACAACATCGTGTTCGGCGACAGCGGTCATCTGACGGCCCCGTCGCTCCGGCCGGCGCTCCACTCGGCGACGAACCCGCTGCCTGATGGGTTCATCGAGTCAATCACGCACCAGGACGGCGGCGACGACCACATCTACACGTCGGGCAATCAGGACATCGTCATCGGCGGCCACGCCAACGACACGATCGATGCCGGCGACGGCGACAACCTGGTCTTCGGCGACGACGGCGCGATCGTCTACCAGGCGAACGGCAAGCTGTCGAGCATCACGAGCACGTCGACGAAATACTTCGGCGGCGCCGACACGATCGACACGGGAGCAGGTCAGGACATCGTGCTCGGTGGCCGCGACGGCGACACGATCCGCGCGGGCGCCGGCAACAACGTGGTGTTCGGCGACAGCGGCAAGATCCTCGCTGGCGTGCCGAGCTCGCCAGAACACTGGGCGGGTCATCCGCTCGCGGCCGGCAAGTTCGAGTCGATCACGCACGAAGACGGCGGCAACGACAAGATCACGACGCTTGGCGGGCAGGACATCGTTATCGGCGGCAACGCCGACGACACGATCAATGCGGGCGACGGCGACAACATCGCCATCGGTGATGACGCCGAGCTGTTGTATGCGTCGGATGGACGCCTCACGAATATCACGAGCACGTCGACCGATAAATTCGGCGGCGCGGACAAGATCACGACCGGCGTCGGCCACGACATCGTTATCGGCGGTCGCGAAGGCGACACGATCAGGGACCGAGCCGGCGACAACGTTGTGTTCGGCGACAGCGGACGTCTGCAGGCCTACTCACTGCGGCCCGCAACGCACTCAGGGCGCTTGTTGCCGCAGGGCCTCATCGAGTCGACAGAACACGGCGAGGGCGGCGGCGACACGATCCTCACGCTGGGCGCAGCGACCGATCAGGACATCATCATCGGCGGCACGGCCAACGATACGATCAACGCCGGCGAAGGCGACAACATCGTCGTCGGCGACGACGCGGAGCTGCTGTATTCGGCCGATGGTCGGTTGACGGACATCACGAGTACGTCGACCGACAAATTTGGCGGCGTCGACGTCATCACGACTGGCGATGGCCACGATATCGTCATCGGCGGCCGCGATGGCGACACGATCACGGCGAACGCCGGCGACAATATCGTGTTCGGCGACAGCGGTCATCTGCACGCCTACTCGCTGCTTCCGGCGGCACACTCAACGGCGCACTTGCTGCAGGACGGCATCCTCGAATCGACCGAGCACGGCCACGGCGGCGTCGATACAATCACGACCACGGGCGCAACGGCCGACGAGGACATTATCATCGGCGGCCACCTCGGCGACTTCATCTACGCCAACAACGGCGACAACCTGGTCTTCGGCGACGACGGCAAGATCACCTATGCGGCTGATGGCCGTCTGGATGTGATCACGAGCACATCGACGCACGACTTCGGCGGCGTCGATACGATCAACACGGGCACTGGTCAGGACATCGTGCTCGGCGGCCGTTACGGCGACACGATCAACGCCGGCGCGGGCAACAACGCGGTGTTCGGCGACAGTGGAGAACTGCGAGCGAATCCGTTGAGCAGCGCATATCCATGGTCGACGCATCCGCTCCCGATTAGCGAGTTGGAGACTACCGAGCCGACCGATGGCGGTGTCGACACGATCACAACGCTTGGCGGTAAGGACCTCGTGCTGGGCGGCGTCGGCTCCGACGTCATCGACACGGGCGCCGGCGACGACGTTGTTGTCGCGGACCATGCGACCGTTACCTACAACATCAATGGCGTCGCGGTAACAATCGAGACGACCGACACGTCAATCGGTGGCGACGACACGATCCACGCCGGCGATGACGACGACGTGGTGATCGGCGGCACCGGCAATGATGCGATCGACGGCGGCGCCGGACGCGACCTGTTGTTTGGTGACAGCGTGACACTCGACCGCTCCGTCACGCTCGGTAACTCGCGCAATCCTCGGTTCCGCGCGCTGACCGGGACGCAGATTTACAGCACCGTGTCGGAGACGGCGGGGTCGTTGCTTATCGGCGCGACCACTTACGTCGATCCCCGCGGCACGGCCGATTGGGCCGACTACCAGATCACGTTGTTGCACCATCCGACGGCGCCTGTGGCAGGGCTCACGTACTGGGGCAATGACTACATCGCTGGTGGCGCCAACGACGACACGATCTTCGGCCAGATGGGCGAGGACGTCGTCCAGGGCGACGGCTCGATCGATATCGCCAACACTGGCGGTGTTCGGGTGGGCGCGTCGCGCGATAGCAACGGGCTGCTCGTTCTCAACCCGTCGTTCGAGGGTGTCAACGACGGCAGCGACTACATCGAAGGCGGCGGCGGCACCGACGTCATCTTCGGCAACAACGGCCAGGACGACATCATCGGCGGCAGCTCGAGCCTGTTCAGCAGGCTCACGCCGAACGATCGTCCAGACGCGAACGACTTCATCTTCGGCGGCGCCGGCACGCACTCCGGCCGCAACGATGCCGGCGATGCCACTGCGCAGGGCCACGCGAACGACGCCGACGCGATCGTTGGCGACAACGGCAACATCTACCGTCTCGTCTCGCCGACCGGGGCGAACGGCTTCCTGACGTTCAACTACGACAACTACTCGTCGACACGCATCATTCCGCGCGGCGTCACGTTGATCGACTACACGCCTGGCGGCCCGTCGTACGTGGGACAGACGGGCTCGATGGTGACCGGCGACATCGGCGGCGCCGACGAGATCCACGGCGAGGCGGGTGACGACATCGCCTACGGCGGCGCCGGCAGCGACGTGATGTTCGGCGACGCGCAGGACGACGATCTCATCGGCGGCTACGGCCACGACTGGATCTCGGGCGGCACCGGTCAGGACGGCATCCTTGGCGACGACGGCCGCATCTTCACGAGCCGCAACGGCACGCCGGAGCCGCTGAGCGGTGTCACCACCGCGACGACGCAGACGCTGATCGAGGGCAACGGCAACGGGACGATCAATTGGACGAATTACGTCAGCGGCTCGCTCCAGAAGAACGTCGATCTCACGCCGTTCAATCTCGATCCGAACAACGCGGATCCGGACATGCTCTACGACCCGCTGCAGGCCGACGACATCATCTTCGGCGGGCTCGGACGCGACTTCATCCACGCCGGCTCGGGCGACGATGCAGTCTCGGGCGCGGAAGCGCTCGGCAACGCGTATCTCGTCAGCGGCACCAGCCTGGTGCGCAGCGACTTCAACCGGCCGTTCAACCCCGGTGACGCGCTGAACTACGACGAGACCACGACGCTGCTCGCGCAATATGACGCGAACAATCCGATGCGGCGCATCCTGCTCAACACGAACGGGACGCTGTCGACGAACAACACCGGCGCGGAGTTTTTCCTGAACTTCGATCCGACTGAGGGAGCCCTGGCCCCCGGCTCGACCACGGTTCACACCGATGGTGACGACATCATCTTCGGCGACCATGGCAACGACTGGCTGGTCGGTGGCACGGGCCGCGACAACGTGTTCGGTGGCTGGGGCGATGACCTCATCAACGTCGATGACGATCACCGCACCAACGGTGGCCTGAACGATCAGCCCGACGGCGAAGGCTCCTACGCCGACATCGCTTACGGCGGCGCCGGACGCGACGTGCTTATCGCGAACTCCGGCGGCGACAACATGGTCGACTCGGGTGGCGAGTTCAACTCGTACATCATCCCGTTCGCGAAGTTCGGTCCGCCGACGGTCAATCGCGCCATCAACCCACAGCTGGAGGAGTTCCTCTATTCGCTGGGCCAGGCTGACGGCGCGGATCAAACGCGAGTGACGACGGGCGCGAGCGGCACTGGTAGCGGCAGCTCGGCGCGGCACGGTGAGCCGTTCGGCGAGCTCGGTCTCGTAACGCAACAGGACGGGGCAGCGCACAACCAGCATGGCGGACCACGCGATCCGCAGGCGGGTAACAACGGCGGCACGTCCGTCGATAAGGTCACCACGACCTCGAATGTCGTGACGTCCGGAACGACGACAACGTCTACGTCTTCCGCGACCTCGACACCGACGACGCCACTGACGTCAGCTCCATCGACGACCACGACGACAGGAAGTTCGACGCCGACGACAACATCGACCAGCACCACGTCGACGGCAACGAAGCAGTCGTCGTCGAAGGCGGCCGCTGCGCCACCGGTTCCGTTGACCGTTGCGCCGACTCCGTCGATCGATTGGGCCGGCAAGACGGCGAGCATCACCACGCTGCCGTGGGCGCAGGGCCTGCAGTCGAAGCCGATCGGTCTCTCGGTGCCGTCGTTCGACGTCGATGACGATGACGACGACCTGATCGATTGGAGCGGGTCGTCTACGGCCGCGCCGGTGAAAGCGACCGTGACTCCCACGGTGACGGCAAGTCCGAAGAAGAAGTGAGCAATCAGGCAGGGCGGCACAGCATGCCGCCCTGCTTGGCCCTGAGCCCTCCTTGAGGGACAATCGCTAGGTTCAATGGCAATTTCCGTTTCGGCCCCCGATCGCGAGGGGTCTGCCTGGCGTGAGTTCGTCGCGGCGCGCACGCCCGAAGAGTTCTACCGCAGCTGGCTCGCCCTCCAGTGCCAGATGATCCCCGGCGTTCGCTCGGGTCTTGTCGTCGCCGGTTCGTCGGGCTCCAGCCGCTTTGTTCCTGTCGCCGTATGGCCGGAAGGGCAGCCAATCCAACATCTCGCGCAGGTGGCTGAGCGCGCGCTTGCCGAGCGTCGCGGTCTGGTGCTGCGCGGCGCGCGCGAAGTGCCGGCGTCGGGCCTCGTCGAGGATCGCGTCGATGTCGGTTTCCCGATCGAAGTTGATGGCCGGCTTCACGGCGTCGTCGCATTGGATGTCGCGGCGGGCGGCGGCATTGATATGCCGGCGGTGCTGCGGCAACTGCAATGGGGTACGGGCTGGCTCGAAGTGCTCGTGCATCGCATCGCCGCGCTGCGAGTCGATCTGCATAGCGACGAAGGTGCGCGTCTGCGTTTCGAGGCGACGCTGGAACTGGTCGCGAGCGCGCTGAAGTACGACCGGTTTCTCGGCGCCGCCACCGCGTTTGCGACGGCGGCCGCGTCGCGGTTGGCGTGCGATCGCGTCAGCATCGGGCTGATCAGGAAAGGCCGCGCGCAGGTCTACGCTGTGTCGCACAGCGGTGCGGTCGACAAGCGGACCAACGTGATTAGCGCCATCGAAGCGGCGATGGATGAAGCCACCGACCAGGGCTTGACCGTCGTCTGGCCGGCGCGTCCGGGTGCCGATCCTGCCGTCGCGCATGCGCACGCGGAGCTGGCGCGGCTGCAGGGCAGCACTGCGATCTGCACGATCAGGATCGGCGACGGCAATCGCGTCGCCGGTGCGATCACGTTCGAGCGCCGGTCCGGCGTGCCATTCGACGCACTGACGATCGATTTCATGGAGGCGGTGGCCGCGGTCTCGGGACCTATCCTGCATCTGCAGTGGCGCAATGAGCACTGGATCGCCGCCGCGTTCGAGCGCGGGCGCAAGACGATCGGGCGTGTGATTGGGCCGGGCCATGCGGGCTTGAAACTCGGCGTGGCAGCCGCCGCCATCGTCGCCGTGTTTCTTGCGTTCGCGACTGGCGAGTACCGCGTCTCCGCGCGCACCGTGATCGAAGCGCGTCTGCAGCGTGCGGCGGTGGCGCCATTCAGCGGCTACGTGCGCGAGGCGCCTGCGCGCGCCGGTGATGTCGTTCACGCCGGGCAATTGCTCGCCGCGCTCGATGACCGCGAGCTCCAGCTGCAGCGCGCGCGTGCCGCCAGTGAAGAAGAGCAGCTCGTGCGCGAGCAGCAGCGCGCGCTCGGCAGCGGTAACGCGGCCGAAGCCGGCATTGCCGCGGCGCGCCTGCAGCAGGTCCGCGCGGAGTTGAAACTGGTCGATGAACAGGTCGCCCGGACGCGGGTCACGTCGTCGTTCGACGGCATGGTGGTTAGCGGAGATCTGACGCAGTCGCTCAACGCCCCGGTCGAGCGCGGCCAGGTGCTGTTTGAAGTCGCGCCGCTCGCGGACTATCGCGTCGTTGTGCAAGTGGACGAGCGCGACATCGCCGCCATCCAGAGCGGACAACGCGGACAGTTGCTGCTCGCGGCCTCGCCTTCGGATGTGCTCGATTTCACCGTGACGAAGATCGTCCCGGTATCGGTGGCGAAGGAAGGCCGCAACTATTTCACCGTTGAAGGAAAGCTCGATCGCGTGCCCGACCCGCTGCGGCCGGGCATGGAGGGCGTCGGCAAGATCGCGGTCGGCCAGCGGCGGCTCGCCTGGATCTGGAGCCGGCAAGGCGTCGATTGGATCCGCCTGAAGCTCTGGGCATGGCTGCCATGACCATCGTCGCGGACTGACCGCAATGTCGAAGGCGTTCTTCAGCAACCACTGGTATCGCGTCGCGGAGTTGCAGCCGCGGCTGCGCAGCCACGCGCGCATCGCGCGCCACCGCTATCGCGGCCAGACGTGGTACGTCCTCGACGATCCCTCGACGCAGCGCTATCACCGTTTCACATCGGATGCGCACCTCGCGATTGGATTGATGGACGGGCGTCGCACCGTGCATGAAATCTGGGAGATCGCCTGCGAGCGGCTTGGCGACAACGCGCCGACACAGGACGAGATGATCATGCTGCTCGGCCAGCTCAACGCCGCCGACGTGCTCGATTGCGATGTGCCGCTCGATGTCGGTGAACTGTTGACGCGCTACGATCGCGAGCGACTCAAGAAGTGGCAGCAGTCGGCGGCGAGCGTCTTTTCGTGGCGCATTCCGCTATTTGATCCGGAGCGATTCCTCAACAAGACGATGCCGCTGGTCCGGCCGTTCTTCACATGGGGCGGTGCCGTACTCTGGCTCGCTGCGGTGGTGCCGGCGATCGTGCTCGCCGTTATCTACTGGACTGATCTATCGAATGACTTTCTCGGACGCACGCTGAAGCCGCAAAGCGCGCTGGTCCTGTTCGTGATCTTTCCCATCCTGAAGTCACTTCACGAGCTGGGCCATGCGTATGCCGTGAAGGCGTTCGGCGGTGAAGTTCACGAAATGGGGGTGATGGTGCTGGTGGTCACGCCGGTGCCGTATGTCGATGCATCAGCCGCGTCCGCGTTCCCGGGAAAATGGCAGCGCGTGCTCGTCGGCGCCGGCGGCATGATCGTCGAGGTGTTTATCGCCGCCGTCGCGATGTTCGTGTGGGTCAACGCCGAACCGGGGTTGCTCAGGGCGATCGCCTACAACGTCATCATCATCGCCGGCATTTCCACGGTGCTGTTCAACGCCAATCCGCTGCTGCGATTTGACGGCTATCACATCCTGATGGACACGATCGAGATACCGAACATGCGTCAGCGGGCGATGACGTACTTCAAGTATCTGGCGGAGCGGTATGCGATGGGGCGCCGCGACGCCGACCCTCCTGCGGCAACGCCGGGTGAACGGCGCTGGTTTGTCGGGTTCGGGATCACATCGACCGCGTATCGCGTCGTGGTGACGGTCGGCATCCTGATGTACCTCGCCGCCAGCTACTTCTGGCTCGCGATGATTTTCGGCGCGATTGCGGCGATCGCGTGGGTGGTCGTGCCGATCACGCGCGGCGTTCATTTTCTCGCGGTCAGCCCGCGGCTGCGCGGTGCGCGCGGACGCGCGATTGTCGGTGTCCTCGTGACAATCGCGATCGTCGTCGCGCTGCTCGCGCTGCCAGTGCCCTATCGCACGATGACGGAAGGTGTCGTGTGGCTGCCGGAAGAATCGTACGTGCGGCCGGAAACCGAAGGCTTCGTGGAGCGCGTTGTCGCCGCGGCCGGCGCGCCGGTGCGCACCGGTGATCCGCTGCTGGTGCTGCGTAACGACGAAGTGTCGGCCGGCCTGGCAATTCTTCAAGGCCAGGTGCGCGAGGCAGAAGCCCGCTACTCGCAATCATTGCCGGTCGATCCGGTCAAGGCCGCGATCCTCGCGGAAGATGTTCGCTACAAGCAGCGCGACCTGGCGCGCGCCAGCGAACGGGTCGAGGCGTTGACGGTGCGGGCGCAGACCGATGGGACGTTCGTTCTTCCATCGGAGGAAAACGCGACCGGGCGATTTGCCAAGCGCGGAGAGCTCCTCGGGTTTGTCGTCGACCTCGATAAGGTCACGGTGCGCGCGGTGGTCACGCAGGGCATGATCGACCGGGTGCGGCAGCAGACCACCGGCGTGGAAGTGCGATTGGCGGAGCAGATCGATCGGCCGGTGGCGGCGTCGCTGAAGCGCGTCGTGCCAGCCGCGTCGGCGCAACTCCCGAGCCGTGCGCTCGGCAGCGAAGGCGGCGGCTCGATCGCCGTCGATCCGCGCGACGCCAACGGCGCGCGCGCCATGTTGTCGGTGTTCCAGATCGAGCTCGAGCTGCCGTCGTTCTCGGGGCGCGTGAACGCCGGCGGCCGCGCCTACGTGCGATTCGATCACGGCCGGACGCCGCTGGCGTCTCAATGGTACGAAGATCTGCGGCGGCTGTTCCTCTCGCGCTTCAATGCCTGAATTTTTGCCCGCCTCAGGCGGGTCGGCGGGGCGGCGGGAACACCCAGAAGAATTCTCCGCTCCGGCCGCCCTCTGACGCGGCGCGCGCCGACACGTAATCGGCCTCGCGTGTCAGCGCTTCTTCCGGCCATCCCAGGCACGACCGCATCTTCAGCGACACCGGGTCGTAGTCCATCGCGTAATGGGCCGGCGCGCGAACCATCAGCGCCGATGGCAGGACGACGCAGTGATAGACGCGCAACGCGCACGGCATCGACCGCGCGCGCTCGAAGCTGCGGCGGAAGTTCTCGGGCGAATCACCCGGCAGTCCAAGAATGATCTCGACGGCGACGCCGGCAACCGATGAGAGCTCGGCGAATGTCTGCTCGAAGCGCTTCTCGTCGTACGACCGCTCGACGTGCGCGAGCACGCCATTGTCGAACGACTGCAGGCCGATGCCGACCAGCGGCTGCCCGATGCCGCGCAGGAAGTCGATATGTTCGGCACGGACCTTCGCCGGATAGACCTCGCAGATCAGCATGCGCGATTCAAAGAAGCCGTGGCGATCGGCGGCTTCGCGCAGATGATTGAACGCGTGCGGATTGAGATTGAGTCCGGCGTCAACGAGCAGCGCACCGCCCGGCTCACCGCCCGCCATGCCGTCGAACTCGCGACACAACTCTTCGACGCCGCGGACGCGTCGCGGCGACTCGAGCGTGCCCCATTCGCAAAAGGAGCACGTGAATGGACAACCGCGATACGTTTGCAACACGGCCAGTCCGCCGCCGGGGACGAGGCCCATCTCGTACGGCGACGGCAACTCATTGAGATCGGCAAGCGGGCGCGGCGGCGTTTCGTGCCAGCCGCCGCCGGGCGCGCGCAACGCGATGCCGGGAATGCTCGACAGTGCTGAGGGGCTGCGATCGCCGGCAGCCACGAGATCGACCATGGTCTGCTCGCCGTCGTTGATCACCAGCACGTCGATCCACGCGTGCGCGTCGCGGAACGGCTCGAGCCGCAGCATGCTCGCCCGCGCGGATGGGCCGCCAAAGACGATCAGTCGTGACGGGTCATCTTCTTTCAGCAGGCGCGCGACTTCGACGAAGAACGGGAACGACCACAGGTAGGTTGAGAACCCGGCGATGTCAGGATCGAATGCGATGATCGCCTCGGCAAGCGATTCGGGCGTGCCGCTGTTGCCGTCCCAGACTTCGAGTTCCAGGGCGTCGATCGCCGATGAACGCAGCGACGCTTCCACCATGCGCAGCCCGTGATTGGAAATGAACTGGGGCATCGCGGGATCGCGCGCCGGGTAGCGCGCGGCGAGTGCGACGCGGGCGCCGCCGCGGATGGCCGTGCTCGTCATCGGGCTGCGGGCAAGGACCACCAGTAATTGCCCGAATGACCGCGGGCCTGCCGTGTCTCGCGGGTCAGCTCTTCGCGCATCGAGGCAATGTCGTCGCGTGTCCAGCCATCGCATTCGATCATCGCCAGCGTCGCCGAGTCGTACTGCATCCGCCACTCGGGCCGCCCACGCGTCAGCAGCGCATCGGGCAGCACGAGGCAGTGGTAGGCGCGGACCCCAACCCCGAACGATCGCGAGTACTCCAGCGTCCGCCGGAAGCCGGCGGGAGAATCGCCCGGCAGGCCGAAGATGATTTGCAGTTCCGTCGTCGTCACGGCGGCTAACGCTCGCACGTTGCGCTCGAAGCGGTCGCGGTCGAATGGACGATCGTGCAGCTTGAGCACGCGTTCATCGAGCGACTGCAGACCGACACCGAGGTACGACGCGCCGACGTGCGAGAGAAACTCGAGGTGCTCGTCGCGGACCAGCGTCGGATAAATCTCCGCCCAGAACTTTGTCCGCCGCAGCATGCCGACGCGCGCGTCGGCGGCGACCAGATTCCGAAAGCCCTGCGCGTTGAGGTTCAACCCGGCGTCGAGCAGGAACACCGCGGGCGCGCCCATTCGCTCGAACGCCTCGAGCTCGCGGACGATGTAGTCGGTCGAGAAGACCGCCTTCGACGTCTCCTTGGCGCCCCACTCGCAGAAACGGCAGCCGAGCGGACACCCGCGATACGTTTCCAGATACGCCACCGACTGTGGCGGCATCAGATCCAGCTGGAACGGCGATGGTATGTCGTCGAGCTGAATTGGCGGCCGCGAACCGGTATGCCGCCAGCCGCCGTTCGTCGGCACGTGGATGCCTGGCACGGTCAACAAGCTGTTGCGCGTTAGTTCCGGCAACCGCGCGATCTCCGGAAAGATCGCCTCGCCGTCGATGCTGACCACGCCATCGAGGTACGCGCCTGCCGGCGCATAGGGCGGTAGATCGAACAAGGCGGTCCGCGCCGACGGACCGCCAAACACGATTACCGTCTCAGGTCGCCGTCGTTTGACACGTCGCGCCACTTCAACGAGGCACGGCGTGGACCAGACGTAAATCGAGAAGCCGATCAGATCAGGGTCTACTTGCTCGATTGCCGACATGTAGGCGTCGGGATCGGGCCCGCCGGCGTCGATGAGCGAGACCTTCGCACCCGATAGATTCGGATCCGCGATCGTGGCGGCGAGAATCCGATGGATGCCATAACTCGGCAGTCGCAGCGGGCCGTGCTCGTCGGTGTCAGTCGCCGGCGTCATGCACACCAGCGCGATGCGGCGCGCGCTCATGACGTGCCGCCCTGCGCTTCAATCCGTTCGAAGCGGAAAGATACGTACTGCAGCCAGCCGCGCTCGTGCAGCCAGCGCAGCATTGCCGACGCGCGCATCGGCGCGGGCGCGGTGGCGTCACCGGGGCTGGCCTGCGGCGGCGCGGTGTAGCGGTGGCTCGGCGCGACCTGTGACGTGATGTCGCGGGTCTCACCATGCAAGCCAGCGCTGCGCGCAAGGTGCACGTGATCGGCATCGTCGCCCCAAACATCGGGCCACGGACCGAAGCCCGCCTGCAGAATCGTATCGACGGGAAACTGAGCGCCGCGCGCCGACGATGAGATCAGGATGTCGGTTCCCGCCAGCAGACCGCCGGGTTTCAGCACGCGCGCGGCCTCCATGAAGAATCGGCGCCGCGATGCAAAATGAAACATCGCCTCAACGCAGACGACACGATCGAATGCGACGTCAGCGAAGGGCAGCGCCGTCGCATCACCGAGCTCCCACGAAAGCGTATTTCCATCGCTGGCCACGATCGTGCGGCAGATATCGATCTGTCGCGCGTCGATGTTGATACCGGTCAAACGCATGTCGTGATACTCATCGTTGAGACGCGCGATCGTGCCGCCAAATCCGCAGCCGACATCGAGCACCGCCTGTCCGTTCGCGATCGCGGCCAGATCGATCACCACTCGATCGAGCCGTGCCTGCGCGCCCGCAAAGTCGGCGGCATCACCGTCGCGCCAATATCCCAGGTGAACGGATCGCCCGGTTGCACCGTGGTGATATGCATCGATCAGCTCGTCAAAGTACGGAGGGAGCAGCGATCTACCCCCAGCAATACGTCGCTTCGCGGCCGCGCGAGAGCGACATGAAGCTGCACGCGGTCCAACGTTTCCGCGTGCCGCCGACCGGCGACACGCTGTGGAGATAACGTCCTGAGTCGAGCACGATCATCGAGCCGGCCGGGATCGCGAACGATGCCGGCTCGAGCTCGGAGATGTCAGGCGGCTTGGTATCGTCATGACTGATCGGCATCGCCGATTCCGGATCGCACATGATGTTGTAGACATCAAGCGTCCCGCCGATTTCTGCCGCGCTGAATGTCAGCACGTACGACGTCATGTGCAGTTCAGCGATGCTATGCAAGTGTTGATACGTCGGACGCAGCGCTTGCTCGTTGTCGAAGTGCGGCGGCAGAAAGCCCTCGTCGAGGTGCGCGCGAATCGTCGTAAACATGTACTGCTGGTTCGGCCGCGGCCCCGGCGCCGCGATGAATGGACGACCGTCATCGAGATCCGCAAGGATGCCGCCGACGCGCGCCGCCAGGCCCTGGCCTGCCGGAAACAGTTCGTCGATCTGTGCGTTGAACTCCTCGGCCTGCTCGAAATAGTTCGTGAGCGACGGATGCGCCATGTTCAGGTTCTGGCCGTAGAACCACGCGTGAAACTGTTGTGGAAACCACGTGCGGAGCAGCGGTGGATCATGGCGTTCCAGGCGGTCGACCACGCCGGCCATCGTCCCCGCGTCATAGACGTTGTGCACGACGACGGCATGGAGCAGGCCGGCGCGGATGCGCGCGAACGCATCCGGGTGCTTCGCCGCATCGCCGGCATCGATCTCGATAAAGCGGAGAAAGCCGGCGCGCTCCTGAACAGGTGCAAGCATTAGTGCCGCGACTGTACCATAGGCAAATCCCCAACCCACATGGCCCACGTCACCGTTGCGGAACTGCCGACAGGCGCATACGCGGAGCGCCAAGAACCGCGCCTCGGTGCGTTTGATCGGTTCGGCGCGGCGATCGCCGCGCCTGTCCAGCGCTGGCGCGCCCGCTCGTGGAAACGCTGGGCCCACCTGCCCGCGCTCGTTGACGCCGCTGGAGTGGGATTGGATCTGCTCGGCCCCGAGGAATTACGGGAACGCGCCGCGGCAATCGGGCGAGAGCTGCGGCGGCAGGGATTCACCGATTCCCTGGTCAGCCAGTCATTCGCGCTCGTGCGCGAGGCGGCCAGTCGAACGCTCGACCAGCGCCACTTCCCGGAGCAGATCGTCGGCAGCCGCGTGTTGCTCGCCGGCCAGATCGCCGAGATGCAGACCGGCGAAGGCAAGACGCTGACCGCGACGCTCGCCGTCAGCACCGCCGCGCTCGCCGGCATTCCCGTCCACGTCGTTACCGTGAACGACTACCTCGCCGCGCGCGACGCGGAGCGAATGGGACCGGTTTATCGCGCGCTCGGGTTGACGGTCGCTTCCGTGATTCATGGCATTCCTGCCGAGCAGCGCCGCCAGGGGTACGCCGCGGATGTCACCTATGTCAGCAACAAGGAACTCGCGTTTGACTACCTCCGTGACCGCCTCGTGCTCGGGCATCGCGGATCGCGGATTGATCTGCAGGTCGAGCGCCTTGCGGGTGGCGAAGCGCGCGCCGAGAAGCTCGTGCTGCGTGGCCTCCACTTCGCGATCGTCGACGAAGCCGACAGCGTGCTCGTCGACGAGGCGCGCACCCCGCTGATCATCTCGGCGGAAGGGAAGTCTGGCGGCGATCGACATCTCTATACGACCGCGATGGCGCTGGCCGCGCAGCTCAAGAACGGCGAGCACTTCCGCATCGACGGCACCGACCGCAACATCGTCATGACCGACGAAGGCGCCGCGCACCTGGCGGAACTCGCGCAGCCGCTCGGCGGCGTGTGGCGAGGGGGGCTGCGGCGCGAGGAGTTAGCGCGGCAGGCGCTGGTGGCGAAGTTGTGCCTGCATCGCGATCAGCACTATCTGGTGAGCGAAGGCAAAGTCATGCTCGTCGACGAGTTCACCGGCCGCGTGATGGCCGATCGATCGTGGGAGCACGGCCTGCACCAGATGGTCGAGGTCAAAGAAGGATGCGAGCCGACCTCGCCGCACCGCTCGCTGGCGCGGATTAGCTATCAGCGATTCTTCCGCAGGTATTTGCGACTCGCGGGGATGACCGGCACGGCGAGCGAAGTCGGCGCCGAGCTCTGGTCGGTGTATGGGTTGGCCGTCGTTCCGGTGCCAACGCACCGCCCGCCGCAGCGCCGGTTCGATGGCGATCGCGTCTTCGCGACGGCGGACGCGAAATGGGACGCCGTGGTTCGGCGGACCGCCGAAGTGCATGCCGCCGGCCGTCCCGTGTTGGTCGGCACGCGGTCCGTCGCGGCGTCGGAACACCTTGGCGCGCTCCTTGAGCGAGCGGGCGTACCTGCGGTCGTCTTAAACGCGCGGCAAGACGCCAACGAAGCGGAGATCGTCGCGGCCGCGGGAGGGCGCGGCCGCGTCACCGTCGCGACCAATATGGCCGGGCGCGGCACCGACATCGCGTTGGGGGAAGGCATCACAGCGCTTGGCGGGCTTCACGTGATCGCGACGGAACGCCACGAATCACGGCGGATCGACCGTCAGCTGTTCGGCCGCGCGGGACGCCAAGGCGATCCGGGCAGCGGCGAGGCGATTGTGTCGATCGAGGACGAGATCGCGGCGCACGCGCCGCGCTGGATGTGGCTCATCGGCAGGTTCGTTCGGCAGGATGGCTCGCTACCGACGTGGATCGCGCGATTCGCCATTGGCCGGGCCCAGCGTGCCGCGGAACGGACTTATGCGCGCGCCCGCGCCGATTTATTGAGATTCGACGAGCAGCTCGAGTCTACCCTTGCCTTTTCTGGCTCGGGAGAGTGATGAAAAGCCGCGCTTTTAGGCCTAAAATTACAGATCTGTAGGTTGACAGACCCGCCGTCACAGGCGAGCATGCTAGTCCCTGGTTAAAGGAAAGAAGGCTATGAGTTTTGGTGCCCCCCGTATCGGTGTCAGTCGTGTTGTGTTCGTGTGGTTTTGCGCCATAGCGGCATTTGTCGGGTCGGCGAATGCGCAGGTGCCTGGACGCAATGTCAACATGGTCACCGGCGGCAGTTTTCCAGGCGGCGATCCTTATCGTCAGAAGCAGAACGAGCCGTCGATCGCTGTCTCGACGCGCAACATCTGTCATGAGTTGGCGGGCGCCAACGATTACCGCGCGGTCTTCTTGCCTGGCCTACCGGACGACAAAGAAATCGGCGATGCGTGGGTCGGCTGGTACGAATCTACCGATTGCGGCGCGACGTGGTACAGCAAACTCGTTCCGGGGTATCCCCAGGATGCGTCGCCGGCGGGCTTGGCCTCTCCGGTCAAGGGACTCTCGGCGGCTGCCGACCCCGTCGTTCGATCTGGACCTGCGGGGCAGTTCTATTACCTGTTCATTGCCTTCAATCGTGGCACCAACGTCGGTTCGCTCGCGCTGGCGCGAGCCATCGACCACAATGACCGCGACCCGTTCATCGATCCCGACAAGAAGCCAATCTCCGCTAACGGCGTCGTAGATCCGCGCGCCGCGTTGAGCCCGATCAAGTACGTGGGCACGACGGAGATTGCGAAAGGCAGCGGCGGCAGGTTCGTCGACAAGCCGAGCCTGGCGGTCTTTCCTGCGGCAACCGGAACGTGCCTGATCGACGGCGAAACGGTCCCGGCCACCAACGTCTACACGGCGTGGACCGAATTCATCGGCAACAACCCCGAGAACCTGCGCAGCAAGGTGTACTTTGCGCGTTCCGCCGATTGCGGCAAAACGCTCGCGGGCCCCGCGACCAAGCTGAGTGAAGGCTATCCGCTCGGAACGGGCACCCAAATCGGTGTGAATCCGAATAACCCCAACGAGATTTATGTCGTGTGGCGGCAGATTCGCAACGACAAGAGCAAGGACGCGCTCTTGTTTGCGCGATCGACCGACGGCGGCCGCAGTTTCACGAAGGCCGAATACGTCCCGGGCTTCGGTGAAGGCGTATACGCGCCTTTCGATCAAAGCACCACGTCTACCGCCGTGGGGAACACGACCACGACATTCCGGACCACAGCGTATCCGTCGGTTGTCTGGGCGGATGACGGCTTCCTCTATCTGGCCGTTCAGCGAGTGCCGGGTACTCCGACCGGAACGCTCGGCGGCGCCGAGGCCCGCATTGTGCTGACGCGCACCGCGGGGAACGGCGGCACGTGGGAAGTGCCGGTCGAAGTTGCGTCAACCGGCGCTGAGGGCCAGCAGTTCATGCCGTCCCTCGCCTACGCAGCCGGCAAGTTACAACTGATCTGGTACGACGTTAGGTTTGACGAAGCCGAGTCGCACCGAGTAGATCGGCTCATCGACGAGAAGGCGGCGCTCGCCACCGCGCCGAAAATCCGGCGCACCATGGATTTGCTGGGTGCGCAAGCATCGCTGTCGGCGTCGACGCCGTGGCCGCCGGTGTTTCAGCCATACGGCGTCGCGCAGCCCGATTACAACGACCTGACATTGCGGGGGCCGCGCATTTCGCAGTACCTCGTCGGCGACCCGTTTCCTGGCATCGACGGCACCGGGCCCCCGCGCCAGTTGCAGTTCAATCGCGGCAACCTTCTTCTCTATGGCGGCGGCACGATCGCCTTCATGGGCGATTACATTGACATCCAAGGTGTTCCATTTGTCTTTGATAGTTCGGCGAACCGTTGGCGCTTCAATGGTCTGAACAACAAAGACAACGCGGCGTTCGCGACGTTCCATGCGACGTGGACGGACAATCGCGATGCCGGCGTCGGCAAGGCCAGCACGACGAATGGAAAACTCGACTACATGCCACCGACGCCGTTGCCGCCGGGTTCCACTATCAATCAAGTGAGTTGCCCTGTACCCGGGGTGGACAACACCGGCACCCGCGACGCCAACGTCTACACCTCGCGGATTAGCAACGAGTTTTCGCTGACCCTGCCGACGAACTCGAAGCCGACGAACACGCCAGGCGTCGTGCGCGCCTTCGCGGTTGAACTTGCCAACAACGTTGAACTGACGCCCGGCACCGACACGCCGGAAGTCCCCGAGCGATTCCGATTGAACGTCGTGGCGAGCGGCGCATCGTTTTCTCACCGCACGTTCGTCGGTGATCCGCTGGTCGGACCGGCTTGCAATGTGAGAGAAGGCGAGACGCCGCTTCATGAGATTTTCGTGAAGGTGCTGCCGCGCTCATCGGCGTCGCGCACGATCTACGTGCGATGCACCGGCGCCGCCGCGACGCCGATCGTCGTCACGGCGACGCGACTGAGCGACGGGAAAACGGCCTCGGTGACCATCAACGGCGATCCCTCGAACCCGGGAGCCAAAGCGCCGGACGGCACTGCGCTCGGGCCCGAGTCGCATAACCCGGATGCAGAAAATCCGGATGCAGAGAATCCGGATGCGGAGAATCCCGACGCCGAGAACCCGGACGCGGAGAATCCCGACGCCGAGAATCCTGACGCCGAGAACCCGGACGCGGAAAATCCAGACGCGGAGAACCCGGACGCTGAAAACCCGGACGCGGAGAATCCGGATGCAGAAAATCCCGATGCAGAAAACTCGAGCTTCGAGGATGTGACCGTCGACGTCACGAACGATGGCGATACGACGTCGAGCTATCAGGTGAACGCTCAGACTAGCGGCGCCACCGGCGACTACTCGTTCCAGTTGATGGCGCGACGCGTGACGGCATCAAAGACGTCGATCAATTGCGCTCTCGTCACCAAGTACACGAATCAGACGCTGTTTGCCATCCCGATGGACGTCGCTGATCTCAACGGAGCGTTCGTCGACCAGAACGACGAGAACGTGACGAATCCGACGTTCCTGGTGCGCCCGGGCGAATCGATTAAGGTGACGTTGCGCATCCGACACAAGCCGACCACGCCCGACTTTTGCTCCGACGATCCCGATAGTCCGGACTACTGCTTCACGAAGGTGCGATTTAACACGCGCGCACAGGCGCCAAACACCGGCGACGAAGAACCGCAGCAAGACTCCGAGGGCAATGTGCCCAGCATATTCCTGTCGTTCTATTCAGGACCGGGCGACTCACTGACGACCGATACCCTCCCCGGTAATGAGGGTGCGATACGCGTCAGGGTCTCCGACGGCGAGAGCTCGGTCGAAGGCGTGCCAGTGACGATGTCATTTGCCACCAACCCGGGCAAGACGTCGCTCCGCGGCACCGTCACGGTTATGTCCGATGCACAAGGGCGTGCGTTCTTCCCGAACCTGCTAGTCGACACCGCAGGCGACGGATATAGCTTGCGCGCAACGGCGCCCGGCGCCCAGTCGATAGTCAGCAATGAATTTGACGTAGACGCCGCGGAGGCCATCGTTTCGGACCCCGATAATGACGCCGTCTCTGGCCTCGGACCGGAACCGCTTCCAGATCTCGTGGGGGCCCAGCTTACGGTTGATCACGGCAACTTGACAGTCAAAGTGCGCTACAAAAAGGGCACATTTAATGCCGCAACGACGATCGTCAATGTCGCGATTGACATTGACGACGACGTTGAAACGGGAAGCCCCGGAGTTGATGACGGTTGTACTGACCGTGCATTCATAGGTACCGATTTCGTGATCAATACCGGAGGCGTCATCTACGGCGCGAACGTCGTCCTCTCCAGGTACGTCAACCAGCAGCAGGAAGGGCGCAGCTGCGGCACGTTTCCGACCAGTGCGATCGTCGGCACGCGCACTGTCGTCACCGACGGCGTGGACTTTGTCCTCCCATTGTCGAACCTTGACGGCGACACCGGCCGACTGGGCTTCAAGGTGCTTTCCGCGACAAGTATCCCGAACTCGGAGTGTCCGTCGTGCTCGACATCAGTGCAGGACTACATGCCTGACGTCGGGCAATTCCCCGGGCACGTACCGCCGATTGTCATCCAGTGAAATGCACGCGCGCGATGCCGCCGGGCGGCATCGCGCGCTACCGTCGTATCAGTCTTGCAAGTCCCTGCACCTTTACACCACAATCAACCCGCTATGAAGAAGCTTATCGTTCTTGTTGCTCTCACTCTGTCCGCCTGCGCCGCAGAAACCGCATCGCAGCCCGACAGTCCCGAGCTCACCGCCTGGAAGAAGCGTGCGGATGGCGTCACCATCATTCGCGACGACTGGGGCATCGCCCACATCTACGGCAAGACCGACGCCGACGTCGTCTTCGGCCTGATGTATGCGCAGGCCGAGGATGATTTCAATCGCGTCGAAACCAACTTCATCAACTCGCAGGGCCGGCTCGCCGAGGCCGAGGGCGAGAAAGAGATCTGGCGCGACTTGCGCATGAAGCTCTTCATCGACCCCGCCGACATGAAGGCGAAGTACAACGAGAGTCCGCAGTGGTTGAAGGCGCTGATGGATTCGTGGGCTGACGGCCTCAACTTTTATCTCGCTACGCATCCGAACGTGAAGCCGCGCGTCATCACCAAGTTCGAGCCGTGGATGGCGCTGACGTTCAGCGAAGGCAGCATCGGCGGTGACATCGAGCGCGTCAACCTCACGCAGCTCGAGAATTTCTACGGTTCGCCTTCGCCCGCAACGAAAACTGCGCGAGCGGGCTTCGGCGAAACAGGCGCTGTCGGCGTCGAGCCGCTCGTCGAGCCGACCGGATCGAACGGCATCGCCATTGCCGGCATGAACACCAAGTCGGGAAAGGCGATGCTCTACATCAATCCGCACACGTCGTTCTTCTTCCGCGAAGAAGCGCAGATGGTCAGTGAAGAAGGCCTCAACGCGTACGGCGCGCTGACGTGGGGACAGTTTTTCATCTATCAGGGGTTCAACGAGAAGAACGGCTGGATGCACACGTCCAGCAGCGTCGATAACATCGACGAGTTCCTCGAGACGGTCACCAAAAAAGCCGATGGCAGCTATACCTATAAGTTCGGCAACGAAGAACGTCCGCTGATCGCGAAGAAGATCGTCGTGCCCTACAAGACCGATAAGGGCATGCAGACGCGCGAGTTCACCACCTATCGCACGCACTTCGGTCCGATCGTGCGCGAAGTGGGCGGAAAGTGGGTCGCGGTGCGGCTGATGGAAGAGCCGATGAAGGCGTTGATGCAGTCATACGGCCGCACGAAGGCGCGCGGTCTCGTCGAGTACAAGAAGGTGATGGACATCCACACCAACTCGTCGAACAACACGCTGTATGCGAACACCGACGGCGACATCGCCTATTTCCATTCCAACTTCATTCCGAAGCGCGACGACAGCTTCGATTGGACCAAGCCGGTCGACGGCAGCAATCCGAAGACCGAGTGGCAAGGTGTCCTCTCGTTCGACGAGTCGCCGAACGTTGTCAATCCGAAGAACGGGTGGGTCTACAACAGCAATAACTATCCGTTCTCGGCGGCGGGTCCGGACCACAGTCCGAAGCAGAGCGCGTTTCCAAAGTACGTCGACGCCGGCAGCGAGAACCCGCGCGGCGTGCACGCGGTCAAAATCCTCACTGGCAAGAAGGGGATCACCCTCGAGAGTCTGATCTCGGAGATCGGCTTTGACAGCTATCAGCCTGAGTTCGCCGTGCAGATCCCGCTGCTCATCAAGGCGCACGAATCAACGGCCGCCTCCAATCCGCTGAAAGCGAAGACGGCGGACGCGATCGCGCTGTTGAAGAAGTGGGATTACCGGTGGGGAGTCGATTCGGTGCCGCAGAGCGTCGCGATCTTCTATGGCGAGGACCTCCGCGGAAAAGCGCAGGCGGCGGCGCGCAAGGACAACATCCCGCTCGGCGAGTACATGAAGTCGAAGGTCACGCCACAGCAGCGGCTCGAATCGCTCGCGGCGGCGATGGACAAGCTCACCGCCGACTTCGGCAAGTGGCAGACGCCATGGGGCGAGATCAATCGCTTCCAGCGCAACGACGGCGCCATCGTGCAGAAGTTCGACGACAGCAAGCCGAGCACGCCGGTGATGTTCGCATCGGCGACCTACGGTTCGCTCGCGTCGTTCGGCGCGCGCGCCTACCCGGGGACGAAGAAATGGTACGGCACCAGCGGCAACAGCTTCGTCGCCGCCGTCGAGTTCGGCGATCGCATCAAGGCCAAGGCGGTCACCGCTGGCGGCCTGAACAGTGTGCCCGGCTCGAAGCACTTCAACGATCAGGCCGATCGCTACGCGACGGGCAACCTGCGCGACGTCTATTTCTATCGCGAGGATCTCAAGGGCCACACCGAGCGCGAGTACAAGCCTGGTCAGTAGCCAGTAGCCAGTAGCCAGTAGCCAGAAATACGGATGGGCTGAGCTGACCGCGGCGTAGTTTTCGCATTGGTCCATAGAGGGCCAATGCGAACACTACTCATCATCACTTTCATCACGCTTCTCGCCGCGACAGCCGACGCACAAGTCGTCGGCTACGGCGTTGCCGGTCCCGCCGGCGCGAGGGGCTTCGCCAACACCAGGGCGTTGACATTCAACGCAGCCGGCGGCGCCGAGGTATTCCTCGGCAAGTACTTCGCCGTTGGTGGAGAGGGCGGCTTCTTCGATCGATTGATGACCGTCTCGGCGAACGGATCGCTTCATGTCGTCAGCACGGGCGATCGCATGTCGCCGTTCATCACGGCCGGATATTCGAAGATGGGCATCAGCGACGGCGAGGGACCGGCGTTCGACGAATGGAACTTCGGCGCCGGCGTGGACGCATGGTTCGGGGATCACGCCGGCATGCGCTTCGAGCTGCGCGATCACATTCGCCCGGATCATCGAGGCACCACGCATTACGGCGCGTTCCGCGTCGGTGTCGTCTTTCGATAAACTCAGGGAGTGATTTCCCCCCAACCAGTCACGCTCGAAAAGAACGGCGTCCGTCTCGAGCCGTTGTCTGCCGAGCATCACGTCGGCTTGGTAAAGGCGGCCGCTGACGGCGAGCTGTGGAAGCTGTGGTTTACGTCGGTACCGGAGCCCGGTGCGACGATGGACTACATTCGCACGGCGCTGAAAGGTCAGTCCGACGGCCACATGTTGCCGTGGGCCGTTCGCGATCTGTCAGACGATGAGATCGTCGGCACGACGCGGTATCACGACATTGTCCCCGCGATCGATCGTGTCGAGATCGGCTGGACGTGGTACGCGCAACGCTGCCAACGCTCGCACGTCAACACCACCTGCAAGTTGATGTTGCTCGAGCACGCGTTCGAAACGCTCGCCTGCGCCGTCGTCGGTCTTCGTACTGACAATTTCAATTTCAGATCACAACGAGCGATTGAAGCGCTCGGAGCGAAGAAAGACGGCGTGATTCGGCATCATCAAGCGCGACGCGACGGAAGCGCGAGAGATTCGGTGATGTATTCGATTCTGAAGTCAGAGTGGCCCGATGTGAAACGCCATCTCGAATTGAGGCTGTTGCGCAACCAACAATCCGCCTAAAGGCGGATGCCCCTCAGTCGGCGTTGGGGTCTTCCAGGTAGGTATATCCCATCAAGGCTTCTTCGTAAAAACGAAGAAGCCTTCCCGCTTGCGTATCCTGCATGCGGCCGGCATTGATCGCGGCTTCCACGTCGCGGCGCAGCTTGCCCATCAGATCTTCCGCGTCGAACTCGACGTACTCGAGCACCTGCTTGACGCTGTCGCCCTTGATGATGTGCTCAACGCGCGCGCCTTCGGTGTGATCGATGCCGTTCTCACCGAGCGTGATGTGCACCGCGTGCGTGTCGCCAAAGAGGTTGTGCAGGTCGCCGAGGATCTCCTGATACGCGCCGACCAGGAACACGCCGAGGTAATACGGCTCGCCGTTGAACCGGTGCAGCATGATCGTCTTCTTCACGTCGCGCCGGTCGATGAACTGATCGAGCTTGCCGTCGGAGTCACAGGTGATGTCGCTGAGCACCGCGTGATTGACCGGCCGCTCGTTGAGGCGATGGATCGGCATCACCGGGAACAGCTGCTTGATCGCCCAGCTATCCGGAATCGATTGGAACAGCGAGAAGTTGCAGAAGTAGGTGTCCGACAGCAGCTCTTCAAGACCCTGCAGATCTTCCGGTATTTCGCTCATCCCCTGACAGAGCTTGTAGATCTTTTCGCAGATCGCGAAATAGAGGTTCTCGGCGTGCGAGCGCTGCTCGAGGGACAAATAGCCGCCGCTGAACAGATTCATCGCCATGTCGAGCGCCTGCTGCGAGTCGTGGTAGGTCTCGAGCGCGTTCCGTTGCGTGACGTTCTTGTACGCTTCGATCAGGTCGATCAGCGGCTGCTCGAAGTCATCTTTCACCTCGGTCGGAATTTTTTCCTCGCCGAAGCCGAGCGTGCCGAGCACGTTGAAGATCAACATGCTGTGATACGCCGAGATCGCGCGGCCGCTTTCCGACACGATCGTCGGATGCTTGACGCCGACTTCATCGCACACCGTCTGGACGTGATACACGACGTCGTTGGCGTACTCCTGCAGCGTGTAATTCATCGACGATTCGAAATTGGTCTGCGAGCCGTCGTAATCCACACCGAGACCGCCGCCCACATCCATGTACTGCAGTCCCGCGCCCTGCTTGGCGAGCTCGCAATAGACGCGCGCCGCTTCGTTGAGCGCGCCCTTGATGATGCGGATGTGCGTGATCTGGCTGCCGAGATGGAAGTGGAGGAGCTTGAGGCAATCCTCCATGCCGCGCTTCTTCAGCTCTTCGAAGCCGCGCAGGATCTCCGTCACGGTTAATCCAAACTTCGAGCGGAAACCACCCGACGACTGCCAGCGGCCCGAGCCGCGCGCCGCAAGCTTGACGCGCATGCCGATGTTCGGCCGCACGCCGACTTTCTCGGCGTACTCGAGCACCAGCTCGAGCTCGGTGTACTTCTCGACGACGGGGATGATCTGGCGGCCCATCTTCTGCGCCAGCATCGCCATCTCGATGAACTCAAAATCCTTGAAGCCGTTGCAGATGATCGGCGTGTCGTTGTTGGCCATCGCCGAGACAGCGAGCAGCTCCGGCTTGCTGCCGGCCTCGAGGCCGAAACCGTACTGCGCGCCGAAGTTGAGGACTTCCTCGACGACCTGGCGTTGCTGGTTCACCTTGATCGGGTAAACGCAAATGTATTTGCCCTGGTACTGATTCTGGTTGATGGCGTTCTGGAACGCGCCGTGAATCTCGCCGAGGCGATGCTTCAAGATGTCGGTGAAGCGAATCAGGATCGGGACCGCGAGGCCGCGCAACTGGAGTCGATCAACGAGCCGCTTGAGATCGACGCTGCGATGGGGCTCCTTGGTGGGATGGACCTGCAGGTGACCTTGCTCGGTGACCGAGAAATAACCCTGACCCCAGCGTGGCACGTCATACAACTCCGCGGCCTCTGTCGAGGACCACGGCGTCTTGCCGGGACTGGTGCCGGTCGTCAGGCGTCCGCCTGTCAGTGTGCTCATCTTCCGTTCAACAGAATAAATGATCCCAGTTCATTTTTTTCGGCAGATGCGAGAAAAAATGTAGCCTGTGTCGATGGCGAACCCCGAGCCGGCGATCAAGGTGTTGCTGCTGCCGAAAGACACCAACGCGCTCGGCACCATCTTTGGAGGAGTGATCCTGTCGCACATCGACCTGGCGTCTGCCGTCGAGGCGAGAAAGACGGCGCCGCATCGCTACGTCACTAAGGCGATGAACGGCGTCGAGTTCCACGCGCCGGTTTTCGTGGGCGATCTGGTGAATTTCTTCACTGAGACGACGCGCGTGGGACGAACATCCATTACGGTGAAGGTCGTCGTCGAGGCGGAACGCTGGGCCGCCGGCAGCGGTGAGCGCGTTCGGGTTACAGAAGCGGAAGTGATCCTCGTCGCCATCGGCCCCGATGGCGTGCCCGTTCCAATCAGACCAGAGTCATGATTGCTGTTTACGCTCCCGGATCGGTTTCAAACGTCGCGTGCGGCTTCGACACCTTGGGATTTGCCCTCGACGAGCCGGGTGACATCGTCGTCGCGTCGGCGAAGGACGAACCGGGTGTGTCGATTACCTCGATCGAGGGACATGGCGGGCGACTGACGACGGATCCGCGGAAGAACACTGCGTCAGCGGCCGTCGCCGAACTGCTGCGCCGCCTGCAGACCACTCGCGGCGTCGCGCTGACGATTCATAAGGGGCTGCCGCTGGCGAGCGGTATCGGCAGCAGCGGCGCCAGCGCGGTAGCGGCCGTGGTCGCGGCAAATGAGCTGCTCGGGCGGCCGACGACGAAGGAGGTACTCCTCGAGTGCGCGATGGCGGGCGAGCAGGCGGGCTGCGGATCGATTCATCCCGACAACGTCACACCGTCGTTGTATGGCGGCTTCATCCTCGCGCGGAGCGTGCAGCCGCCGGACATCGTCCACCTGCCGGTACCGAAAGGACTCTCGTGCGCAGTTTTGCACCCGCATATCGAGATCGAGACCGGGGCGGCGAGGAAGCTTCTGGGTGACCAAGTGGGATTGAAGGATGCGACGCGGCAGTGGGCCAACGTCGGCGCGCTCGTCGCGGCCTTGCACACTTCTGATTTCGAACTGCTGTCGCGATCGCTGGTCGATTACGTCGCGGAGCCGAAGCGCGCCGCACTCGTGCCGGGCCTTGCGGATATCAAGGCGGCCGCGGTTTCTGCTGGAGCGCTCGGCTGCAGTCTCTCTGGATCCGGACCCTCGATCTTCGCGCTCGCATCCTCGCTCGATCTCGCGCGCGCCGCCGGCGACGCGATGAGGACAGCATTCGCGAAGCACAGCAACGTTGCGACGGATTTGTGGGTATGCGCCGTCGGCCGCCAGGGCGCGCGAGTTGTAAGCCGCTGAGGCGCTGCGACGCAGAGAAATGCGCAGACTGCAAATCGACCCGGCCGGGTCGATTTCGGTCTCCGCGCCTCTGCGCCTCTGCGGCGTTCCATACGGGCAACCGTGTAATCTGTGGCAACGATGATTTGCATCAGCACGCGGGGTAAGGCGCCGGCGGTCTCGTTCAAGGAGGCCGTCCTCGCGGGGCTCGCGCCCGACGGCGGGCTCTACGTGCCGTCGAAACTCGAGCGGCGGCCGGAGTCCTTCTGGTCCGCGTTGCGCGGCAAATCGTTTCACGACATCTCGATCGCGGTTGCGAAGGAACTTGCGGGAGATGAATTCGATGACGCGACGCTGACGAATCTGATTCGTGACGCGCTCAATTTTCCGGTCCGTCTCGTCGAGCTCGACAAAGATCTCGCCGTCCTCGAGCTGTTTCACGGGCCGACGTTCGCGTTCAAAGACTTCGGCGCGCGCACGCTCGCGCGTTTCATGAGTCAACTGCACGATGGCTCTGATCCGTTGACTGTTCTCGTCGCAACGTCCGGCGATACCGGCAGCGCGGTGGCGCACGCCTTCTTCGGTGTGAAGGGCACGCGCGTCGTCGTGATGTATCCGGAAGGGCAAGTGAGCGCGATTCAAGAAGCGCAGTTCACGACGCTCGGCGGCAACGTCACGGCCGTCGCGGTCAAAGGCACCTTCGACGATTGCCAACGTCTTGCGAAGGAAGCGTTCGCCGACACTTCCCTGCGGTCGCGCGTGCGATTGACGTCCGCGAACTCGATCAGCCTCGGCCGCCTCGTTCCGCAGATCTTCTATTACGCCTACGCGGCATTGCAGTGGCCGGAAGACAAGGCGCTCGTCGTCTCGGTTCCATCGGGCAACTTCGGCAACCTCGTCGCGGGTCTGATGGCGTGGAAACTCGGCGCGCCGATCAATGCTTTTGCGGCGCCGACGACTGTCAACGACACGGTGCCGAGGTATCTCGATACCGGCAGCGTCGAGCCGCGTCGATCGGTCTCGACGCTTGCCAATGCGATGGATGTCGGCAATCCAAGCAACCTCGAGCGCGTGCAGTGGCTCTTCGGCGGCGACGTCGCGCAGATGCGCGCGGTCATCTCGAGTAATCCGTACAGCGACGACGACGTGCGCAGGGCGATTGCCGAGTTGCATAAGCGGCATGACTACATTGCCGATCCTCATACCGCGATCGGCTATCTCGGCGCGAAAGGACGTTCGCACGCGATCTTCCTGGCGACGGCGCATCCCGCAAAATTCCGCGAAGTGGTTGAGCCGATTATCGGAATGCCTGTGCCGCTACCCGATCCGCTTGCCGAGGCGCTTGCACGAAACAAGTCCGTGCAACGTATCAGCCCGGTGCTGGGTGAGTTAACGAAGTTGCTATGATCGTGGAATGTCGTCGTCCGCAGCCCCCACTCCATCGTTAGTACCGAATCGCGACGCGCTCGATCCCAAGTACACATGGGACCTCAGCTCGATCTTCAAGAGCTGGGAGGAATGGGAAGCCGCGTTCAGCGAGCTGGACCGCGGCATTGAAGCCTATAAGAAATATGAGGGCACGCTCGGGCAGGGAGCGGCGCATCTGTTGAAAGCACTCAAGGATCGCGACGTGCTCGGTCAGCTGAGTTACAAAGTCTGGTATTACCCATCGCTGCAGTACGACGAGGATCAGCGCAACAACACGATCAATGCGCGACGGCAGCGCGTCCAGTTGCTGATGGCAAAGTGGCAGCAAGCGACGTCGTGGTTCAACCCGGAGTTATTGAAACTGCCACTGAACACCGTGCAGCGATGGCTCGACGAGAATAGGGAGCTGTCGGTCTATCGATTCGCGATTGAGGAAGTGTTCCGGCTTCAGGAGCACGTGCTCGATGAACAGGGTGAGCGGCTGCTCTCGCTGACGGAGCGTCTTGGCGGTGTGCCGAGGGATTCGTATGCGGCGCTTTCGACGGCTGATGCGCGCTTTCCGACGATCACCCTGTCGACCGGCGAAACGACGCAAGTCAGCTACGGGCAGTATCGACGGCTGCTGGCGACGTGTCGATCGCAGGAGGATCGTCGTAAAGCGTATGAAGCGCTCTACGACACCTACGCCGCGAGCCTGAATACCTATGCTGCGATCTACAACGGCGTGATGCACGGCGGCTGGTTCGAGGCCCGCGCGCGCGGCTACCAGACGACGCTCGATGCGGCGCTATTCGGCAACGCAATTCCTACCAGCGTGGTCGAGAACCTGATTCGCGAAACGAAGAACGGCGTTGCCGCGTTTCGGCGATATCACAAGCTGCGCAAGCGCGTGCTCGGCCTGAACGACTACTACGTCTTCGACGCGTTCGTGCCGCTCGTCGAGTACGACGTCAAGTACGCGTATGACGATGTGCTCGACTGGATCGTTGAAGCGGTGACACCGCTCGGCCCCGAGTATCAGCAGCGCGTGCGCCGCGCGTTCAGCGAGCGGTGGATAGACGTGTACGAAAACCAGGGCAAGCGCAGCGGCGCGTATTCAGCGCCGGTGTACGGAGCCAATCCGTACATGTTGATGAATTACAACGACACGCTCGACGCGGTCTTCACGCTGGCGCATGAACTTGGTCACTCGATGCACACGATGCTGTCGCACGAGACGCAGCCGTTCGTCTATGCCAGTTACACGATCTTTGTCGCCGAGGTGCCGTCGACGCTGAACGAAGCGCTGCTGCTCGAGTTCATGCTGAGGCGCGCGAAATCGAAAGAGGAACGCATCGTCCTGTTGCAGCACGCCATTGACGGGATCATCGGCACGTTCTACAACCAGGTGCTGTTTGCTGACTTCGAGCTCGAGGCGCACCGGCTGGTTGAGAAGGATCAACCGATTACGTCTGAAGTGCTGAGCGGCATTTATGCGAAGCTGCTCGGCGAATACTGGGGCGATGCGTTGTCGCCCGATACGCGTGCGCAGCACACATGGGCGCGCATCCCGCACTTTTTCCAGTCGCCGTATTACGTGTATCAATACGCCACCTGCTTCGCATCGACCGCGAAGCTGATGGAGGACATCGGCAGCAAGGATCCCGTCAAGCGCGACGCGGCCGTCGATCGGTATCTTGATTTGTTGAAGTCAGGTGGATCCGATCACCCGATGGAATTACTGAACAAGGCAGGCGTCGATCTGAGTCGTGCCGAGACCGTCAAAGCTGTGTCGTCACAACTCGACGGCCTCGTCGATAAGTTAGAGCGCGAAATCGGCTGAGTCGTTACGGCCGCCTCGCGATGATCACGACGGCGCGGCATCCCAACTCATTCAGTGGGGAAGAGAGGTTCGCGCGGGCGCCGGTCATGAAGCGATACGTCGAACCCGAATTCAACCCCATCGACACGACGGTATGCACGCTGCCGGATGACGACAGTGGAATGCTCTGAACCACGGGGATGGACGACAAGTTCCTTGGCGCCGAGATGCCGGTGCCGTCGTTCTTATCCTCCGTGAACATCGGCGTGAGGCCGATCCGGTTCGCCACACCCATCATGAGGGAACTCGGCACCGACGCTTGCAGCCCCATGTCGATAAACGCCATCTCGTTCGGGCCGGCCTTGTAGCCGTCAGTTGCACAGCTCGCTAGTGCCATGCTGAGCAAGGGCAATGCTGTAGTTACCGAGGGTAGATTCGCCGACGTCACCTGCACGTCATAACCGAGGGTCGTCACAAAACCCGTTAGTCCGGTTGCGCCGGGCTCTCCTGGTGCGCCGTCACGACCAGGCGCGCCTGGTTCACCCTTATCGCCGGTCGCACCAGTTGCGCCCACGGCGCCGGTTTCACCCCTGTCACCCTTGTCACCCTTGTCGCCTTTTTCACCAGGCGCGCCGGTCTCGCCCTTGTCGCCCTTTTCACCGGGCGCACCGGTGTCACCCTTGCCACCGTTTTGCCCAGGCGCACCAGTCTCACCCTTGGCGCCAGTCGCACCAGTGGCGCCACGATCACCGGTTGCACCAGTGACGCCTTGTGGACCTTGCTCGCCGCGGGGACCTTGGGGACCTTGTTCGCCCACGACGTTCCACTGCAAGCGGGTTTCGTTTGAACGACATGCCTCACCCTCCGCGACAACGCGAACGACACCGTTGCCGGGATTGATGCAGGCGAAGAGGACCGATGGCGCAGATTGCGCGCGAGCGATCCCTGGTAGACACAGCAGCGACAGGGTTGCCGCAGCAACCGTGGCGCAGGGGGCACGACGGGACACGAACCGACTCCTAACCCAGGGACCGCGCTAAGGCGGTGCATCAAGAGTAACCGAGATTTTCGAAAAACCGCCGATTACATGTTAGTGGGAGGAATTACAAATTCCGCGCGTGCAAGACTGTGCCAAACTTGCGCAGTTTTCGGTTTCTTTAGTCGATTCGCAGGGCCGCGAGCGGATCGATTCGCATCGCTTTTCGCGCCGGCAAAAGCGCCGCGAGTGTGGCAATGGTCAATAAGACAACCGGCACACTGATGAAGGTCAGCGGATCGAAGGACCTGATTCCGTATAACTGGGTGTCGAGGAGCGGCGCCATCGGGAGCGCAACGACGAGTCCGATCGCCACGCCGATCGCCGCCAGCTTCGCGGCTTGGCCGACAATCATCGTCAGCAGCTGCGACGGTTCAGCACCGAGCGCGAGACGCACACCGACTTCGCGCGTGCGCTCGCTCACGATTAGTGACATCACGCCGTAGACGCCAATCCCCGCGAGGCCCAATGCGAGCGCGCCGAACGCGCCGACGATCAGGAGAATGAAACGACGTGTCGACACCGCTTCCGAACGAAGCGTCGTCATCGTGCGCATGTCGTACAGCGGCAGGTCCTTGTCGATACGGCGCGCCTCCGCGCGCACGGTTTCCGCGAGCGCCGCGGGATCCGCCACAGTCCGCACGACAATGAATGGCGAGACGGGCGGCCCCTGCAAATAGTTGATGTACATCTCCGGCTGCGGTATTTCTTCGAGGCCGCCGTGACGGACGTCGCCGATCACGCCGACGATCGTGGTCCAGGGTTGATTCGGATTCGGCCCTGTGCGCACGTGCTTGCCGATTGGATCCTCATTCGGGAACAGCTTGCGCGCCATCGTTTCGTTGATCACCGCGACTGAGGGCGCGTTCGGACCGTCGTTCGGATCGAAGTTGCGTCCGCGTCGAATCGGAATGCCCATCGCCGTGAAGTAGTTGTGCATTGCGCGGCGGAATTGCACTTCGGGCAACTCCGCAGCCGGCGCCGGCCGACCCTCGATCTGCACCGTCGTTGACACCGACGTGCTGCCGAGCGGCACACGCGTTGTGCCACCAACGGAGACGACACCGGGCAGCGCTTCCATTCGCGCGAAGAAGTCGCGATAGAACGCAAGTCGATCCGCGTTCGACACGAGGTGCACGGGCAGGTTCATCTGCCATGTCAGGAGCTTGGTGGTCTCAAAACCTGGATTGATGTTCGTGACCGAGACGAAGCTGCGAAGGAGCAGCACTGCACCGGTAGTGATCGCGACGGCGAGTGCGACCTCAGCGACGACGAGTGCGGCGCGCGCGCGGCGGCGCAGCGATCCGCCAACCGATCCGCGGCTCGCATCCTGAAGCGTCGCCTGCGGATTGACGCTCGCCGAGCTCAACGCCGGCAGCACGCCAACGAGCATGCCGGTGAGGATCGTCGTCAGACCGGCCGCGAGCAGCACGCGCCAGTCAACCCCGACTTCATTGATGCGCGGCAGGCTCGACGGCGCCATCGCGATGAGTCCGCGCAATGTCCAGAACATCACGACCAGGCCGACGATGCCGCCGGCGAGCGCGAACAGGACGCTTTCGGTCAGCAGTTGCCGTGCGATGCGTGATCGCCCGGCGCCGAGGGCCGCTCGAGTGGCGAGCTCCTTCTCGCGAGCAATGCTGCGCGCGAGCAGCAGGTTGGCGACGTTCACCGACGCCATCACGAGGACGAACGCGATGCCGGCGAGCAAGATCATCAGCGCCGGCCTGATCGTGCCGACCGATTGATCGATCGAGGCCACCGCCGTTGCGCTCCAGCCCTTATTCGTATTGGGATACGCCTGCTCGAGCTGCGCGGCGATGGTCTTCATGTCCGCTTCGACTTGCGGCACAGTCATGCCGGTCTTCATGCGCCCGATCGCGCCCCACCAGTGCACGTTGCGAACGATTTGTCCCGTCGCGGTCAACATGCGATTCGCATTCGCCATGGGACCCGAAAACGCGATCGGCAGCCACAGATCGATGCCGGTGATGCGAGTGAAACCGCTTGGGCCAAGCATCCCCGGATAGGGAAACACGAAATCGGGAGGCATGATGCCGATCACCTGGAACGGTGTGCCTTGCAGGCTGAGCGTCTTGCCGACGATGTTTGGATCGCCGCCCCATCGGCGCCGCCAGTAGCCGTCGCTGAGAATTGCGACCGGTGCGTTCTCGTTGATCGTGAACGTGCGTCCGTACGCAGCCGTCCGGCCGAGCATCTGGAACAATCCCGTCGTGACGAAATTCGAGTACGCGATCTCGGTGCCCGACTCGGTCGCCATCTGCGTCGGCGTGACGAAGGTGAAATAGGCCTCGAGTCCATCGAGCGTGCGATTCATTTTCTGGAAATCGAGAAAGTTTGCAGGCGAGATCGGATTGCGAGGCAGGTTCTCTTTTGTGTTGTAGCTCCAGATGTTGACGAGCCTCGCGTCGTCGCGATACGGCAGCGATCGCAACAGCACGCCGTTGACGACCGCAAAGATTGCGGTCGTGGCACCGATGCCGAGCGCCAATGCGAGCACGGTCAGTGTGGAAAACACCGGCGTCTTGATCGCGAGCCGCAGCGTATGACGAATGTCGGCGCGCAGCGTGTCCCAGAACATGAAGTGACTCCCTGTCGATTCGTATAAGTGCGGTGTGAAGTTCGGGAAGTAGGCCCAACGTTTGATTGCAGATCCACGCTCGGCGAATCCATTGGCGATGTGTTTGAGCAACGAAGGCACGATTGCGCTGCTCGACTGCGTGAAGCCTTCACGCAGTTCGTCGCCGAAACGGACGCGGAACGCCCGAGGGTAGGCGAGCAGCGCGATGGAGAAGAGCAGATTCTTCACGCCCGCCCTTTCAACAGTCGCCGGGTGCGGGCCGCAGCCAGCTGTCCCTCGAGTCGTCCCACCTCCGCCTTCGCGACGGCAATTCCGCGCGTCGTCAGCCGGTAGTACCGCCGGCGTTCATCGTCGCTGGTTGGATCCGGCGACTGTCGCAGCTCTTCAATGAGATCGCTCTCCAGCAACCGTGCGAGTGCGCGATACAACGTGCCGGCGTGCAGCGAGACCGCTCCGCCGGAGCGCGTCTCCACCTCCTGGAGGATCGAGTAACCGTGGCGCTCGCCGTCGGCCAGCGCCAGCAGGATCTCGAAGGCGACCGGCGTCAGCGGCAGAAAGGATTCGGCCCTGAATTTATCCATATGTGCGCAACGACTATACGCTCAACGCACATAGACGAGCAAATCGCTGAAAAGGTTGTATCCGCTATTCGTCGTCCGCTGGAGCTCCGCCGCCGCCGGCTTTGACGACATCTTCCTGTTTGACTCGCTCGACGTTGAACTTCTTTGCCGAGCCCGTGATCTTGTCGATCACCTCGTCGAAATCGAATTCGGTCGCTTTTGAAAAGCGAACGTAGTTGATGCGGGCTACGACGAACGCCTTCAGGTACGGACTGGTCAGGCCCTTTGCCTTCAATGCATCAACCACTTTCGTCACGGCTTCATCGAGCTTGAGGATCTTGTCGCCGCGGCGTTCGCGTTCCTTGAGCGCCTTCGCCATCGGTTCGTCGAGGAAGTCGTCGATGCGGCGGAGGATCGACGTGTAGGCGCCGCCGCTCAGGCTCTTCTTCTGCTCGTAGGCCGCGCCGAGCGTGAGGAACTGCGCCTGTTCGAACTCGAAGGAGTAATCCGTTTCCTGGCCTTCCTTACGCGCCGCGAGCGCGCGGGCCATGCGGATCGTTTCGAGAGACTTTTCCTTGACGTTGTGCGCTTTCTCAGTATTGAGCGCGAGAATCTTGAAGGCGACTTCCGGTTCGGGAACGAGCAACCCGATGATGCTCTTCGCGCCGAGCTTTTTCATGGCCTGCAGGCGATGGTTGCCGTTTGGCGTCCAATACGCTTCGTCCTGCCGGATCAGGACCAGCGGATCGAGAAAGCGTCCGACTTTTTCGATGACCGTCATCAGTTTCTTGATGTGCGTGTCGGAGGGATTGCGTTGATAGGGCGTCGGCTCGACCTTATTGATCGGCAAAGACACGACTAACACCGGGGTGCCCCCGAACGGGTCGCTGTACGTCCCGAGGACCGCGCCGCCGTCGTTTTCGACCGTGTCAGGGAGATCGCCCAACGCCTTCGCGTCGGCATTTCGGGTTTCCGCGACTGACAGCCCAATCGACCCTGCCGCGGCCTTTTTCCGCCGAGGCGCCCTTTTTTTAGCCTTTGCCATCTGGAAAGCATAGCGGAATGCAACCAACTTCCGGGGTCGGTCCATCAAAACGAGCATGAAACGGACGTTGTTGACGGTGGCTGTTGGAGTGGCGCTCATCGGCCCGGCCCAGGCGCAGCGGTCCCGTTACGAAGTGATGGATGAATCCACCGTCAGCCGCACGCTGAACTTCGCCGCCGGTGGCGGCAGGATCGTGGATGTGCGGAATACGAATGGGTTCATTCATGTCGAAGGCACGAACGACGCATCGGTGCAGATGAGCATCCACAAGGTCATCCGCGCGGCCACGCGCGATGACCTCGCGGACGCGCAGCGCGATGTGCGGCTGGACTTCAAGGAAGGCGGGCCGCGCGTAGAAGCGACGGTCTACGACCGCCGCGGTCATTATTGCGGCGAAGAGTGGCAGGATCGCGAAGGCGATCGCAACTGGGATCGTGTCCATTACGACGTGAAGTACGACTTCACGATCCGCGTGCCGCGCAGCGCGACGCTGCGGCTGTGTACCGTCAACGGTGGTGATGTCATCGTCAACGGCACGCAGGGCGACTTCGACGTCACGAATGTCAATGGGCTGATCGACATGCGCCAGGTCGCGGGCTCCGGCCGCGCCCACACGGTCAATGGTCCGGTGACCGTTTCCTTCACCGCGAATCCAAAACAGGAATCGTCGTTCAAGACTGTCAACGGCAACGTCGACGTCCAGTTCCTCGACGGACTCGCGGCGGATTTCCAGATGAAGACGTTCAACGGCGGCCTCTATACCGATTTTGAAGTGCAGCCGCTGCCCAGCGTGATGACGGCGCCGGCGTTCGGCGAGCGTCGCAACGGCAAGTTCATGTATCGCGCCAACGAGTTCACGCGCGTGCGCGTCGGCAGCGGCGGTCCGCAAATCACGTTTGAAACGCTGAATGGCAACGTGCGCGCGCGTCGCACAGGGAGAGCACAATGATGGTTCGTCAGCTGATTCGCGTTCCAGTATTGCTGATCGGCATCGTTTCGATCGGATGCGCGTCTAACGCGCTCGCGTCGCGATCGCCGCGAACGGGCATCGTGACACAGCAGTCTTCATCCAACGATCAGGTCACCGTACCGTTGAGCAATCCATCGAGCCCGGCGCTGATTGATGTGTCGCTCGTATCGGGCAGCATCACCGTCCGCGGTACGAATCGTAAGGACGTGCTCGTCACCGCAAAACCGGACAGCGATGATGATGATCGCCCGCGCCGCCGCCGCTACGAGGCCGATACCGAAGGCCTGCGCCGCATTCCGCAGACGGCGGGGTTCCGGATCACCGAGGAGGCCAACCGCGTGAAGGTATCCGCCGACAGCCCGAATCGGAGAGTCACGTTTGAGATCGAGGTGCCGTCGCGCACGAACCTGAAGCTGTCGACTGTCAATGACGGCGAGATTCTCGTCGAGAACGTCGAAGGCGAACTGTCGTTGAGCAACACCAACGGCGGCATCACGATGAACAACGTCGCGGGATCGGTGATGGCAGGCACGACCAATGGCAACGTGCGCGCGACGATGGCGCGCGTCACCGCGGCAAAAGAGATGGCGTTCACGTCGTTGAATGGAACTGTCGACGTGACGCTGCCGCCAACGACGAAGGCGAACCTGCGACTGCGCAGCGACAACGGCGACGTCTATTCGGATTTCGATGTGCAGTTGCAGCCGTCGGCGCCGACGGTGCAGGAGAATCGCACGACCAGCGGCCGTTATCGCATCAACCGCAATCGCGCGATCATCGGTGCGATCAATGGCGGCGGGCCGGAATTCGAGCTGCGCACGTTTAATTCGAACGTGTATGTTCGTAAAGGGAAATAAAGCCGGGGTGCGTACGGTGCGTACGGGTGCATAGGGTGCATAGGGTTGGGTGCAAGGTGCGTCTTCCCCTATGCACCTAATGCACCGTACGCACCGTACGCACCTGTTTCTAACAGGCCTCACAGATTCGATATAAGTATTTGTAGCCCCGAAGGAAGATCTCACTATCTACAAGGGCCATCGACGCGTCGAAGCCATCGTCGAGCGTGTTCTCAGCCAGAACCTTGTAGGTGGGACCGTGTTCGATCACGGTCGTCACACCATCGCGGCTGGTGATATAGACGCGGCCGTCCGCGCCCACTGGTGAGCTGAACACTTCGCCCGGCGCCTTCGCGATGCGCTGCACGCTGTAATGGGGCTTGCCGGACGCCGCGTCGTACGCCGACAGCAGTCCGTTGTTGGTCTTCAAGAAGTAGAGGATGTTGTCGTAGAGCAGGGGAGAGGGCACGTATGGCGTGTCGCGATCGAGCGACCAGGCGATCGCGCCGCTGCTCGTGATGTCGCCTTTGGCGTCCGCGAGTTTGATTGCTTTCAGGTTGTTGCCGCGGAAGCCGCTCATGATGAAGACCATGCCGTTGCCGTAGACCGCCGACGGAATCACGTTCATCGTCGTGCCTGGGCCTTCCCAGATCACCTTGCCGGTGTCCAGATCGAAGCTGCGCACGCGATTCATCGCGTTGACGATCACCTGGCGCTGACCGTTGTGATCGATTACGAGTGGCGTGGCCCAGGTGTCCATCTCGGGGTGATCGACGCGCCACAGCTCTTTTCCGGTACGCTTGTCGAGCGCGATCACGTACGACGGTTGATTCAAGTGATCCCACACGACGACGACGGTATTGCCGTACAGCGCCGGCGTCGATCCTTCGCCGAACTGATTGCGCATATGTTTGTCGCCGAAATCGGTCTGCCAGAGCAGCTTGCCGTTCATGTCGTAGCCGTAGAGACCCCGCGATTCGAAGTAGGCGATCACGTGTTCGCCGTCGGTGATGGCCGAGCCCGACGCCCACGTGCCGTTGTCGCCGTGCGCCGCTTCGTGCGGCTCCTCTTCGCGCGCGACGTGTTCCCAGATCGTCTTGCCGGTTTTTCGATCGAGCGCGAGGACTTTGTATTGATGGACGCCGCGCTTCGGCAGCCCACCACGCGGCGCATGCTGCGCCTCGCCGGTGACGCCGACTGGGATCGCGGTGAGCAGGAAGACGCGATCGTTCCAGACGATGGGCGATGAGGAACCGCGGCCGGGGATTTCGACCTTCCACTTGACGTTCTTCGTCTCGCTCCACTCGAGTGGCGGCTTCGCAGTCCTGGAGACCCCGGTCATGTCGGGTCCCCGCCACTGTCCCCAGTTTTTGGGGTCGTTGACGCTGGCGTGTAGGGAAACCGTCCAGAAAAGAAGGGCTGCGAGTGCGAGTCGAATCCGCATGTCGCAGATACTGCCACCAGTGCGCAGATGCTTACACTTCCGTACAGCGCTGTTGCTTACACCCACCCGATTCGGTGCCAGACCCCGAAATGGGTGTCGGTGCCGTTGAATTCGGCACCTCGCGCCAATTTCAACGACGTTGAAGGTTTCCTACGGGAACTTCAGGCGCGTGAGCAGGTCTTGAAACCGGGGGTCGGAGCGAAGCGGGTCCCAGGGCGGAAATACTTTCAGCAACGCCATATCACCGTCATGCATGCGATATCCCTCTTCGAGCCAACGCAGCGCCTCTTCCTTCTCGTCGAGCGCGACATAGATCTGGGCGATTTGGGTCCAAGCCGCGTTAGTATGCTCGCCAGGGTTCAGCAACGCGTGGAGAATGCGGCGGGCATCGTGGCGGCGTCCCGCCATCGCGTAAGCACGGCCGAGAGATCCCTGGGTGTTGACGTTCGCCGAGAGTTCTACCGCTTTTTCCATAGCGGCGATTCCTAATTCGTGCATTCCCTTCTCCATGTATGCCTGGCCTAGCCGGAGGTGACCAAAAGCGAACGTCGGCTCGATCGCGATAGCAGTTCGAGCAGCGAGGATCGCCTCGTCATACCGACGTGCCACGAAGTGGACTGCTGAAACTCTTTGCAGCTGGTCAGCGCTTGCCGGATCCAACAACGCCCCCTGTTCTACCTCCGCGAGAGCCTGCTCCTTGCGATTCATCCAACCGAGGAACCAGCCATAGCGGGCATGGCCGATTGAAGAGCCGGGGTTCAAGTCGAGCCCGCGTCGATACTCCTGCTCGGCGGCCACCCAGTCCCGGTCGTAAACGCTGAGAGTCCATGCCAAAGCGAAATGCGCATCGGCGAGACTGTCATCCAACTCCAGCGCGTGACGAGCGGCTGCTGCGGCCCGTGGTTGTAGGTCGTCGGGGACTCCTCCACCGAGGTTCGCGAGCAAGCCTTGGCATAACGCGCTAAGAGCGTACGCCCGTGCGTAGCTGGGATCGGCGGCCAAGGCTTGGTCAGCGCTCGCGACACACTTGTGCGCCGCTTCGACGCTCATGCGATTGAACTGGAACCATCCCTTAGCGTACGCGTCGTGTGCGGCGGGATTGACCTTTCGCGTCGCTGCGAGGCGTGCCGCCTCCTGCGGCGACAACGTAAGTTTCATCTGCTCAGCGATCGCGCGCGCGATCTCTTTCTGCAGGACCATCACATCCTGAAGTTCCCCATCGAACGTTCGCGACCACAATTGCCGTTCTATGGGTATCGGTTTAACGAGTTGCACCTGGACGCGCACGCGTTCGCCAGACCTGAAAACCGAGCCCTCCACCAGCGCGTCCACCTTGAGTTCGCGCGCGATCTGCGGCGTGGACTTATCAGTTTTCTGGTATTGCATCACGGATGTGCGAGAGATCACATTGAGCGCGCGGAGTTGTCCGAGTTCTGCGATCAGAGCGTCGTGCATCGCCGCCACGTAGTACTCTTGATCGTCCGCGCCCATGAGGTTTGTTAAGGGCAGCACCGCCACTGATCGAATTGGTGCGTCGGACGCTGTCGACCCGCGACTCGCTCTCGTCACCAGCCCCAGAGCCACCAAAGCGATCACAGTCGCCGAGGCAATCGCCGCGAAGCGCAGCCAGACGTGTTTTCGCGCCGCCGGCTTTCGTTCACTCCTGTCGGTGGTCTCGTCCGAATAGTCGGCTTGTCGCCACCACTCATCTAACTCCGACTTGAACGCATAGATCGATCCCTGTTTTTCGTGAAGATGACGATGTACGGGAAGGCCTTGCTTCTTTTCCCACCGCTGCACGGTACTTACATCGCGCCGTAAGTACGCAGCGATGTCTTTCCACGAATCGAGGCGGTCGGCGACGGGATCCGGACGGCTGTCGGGCACCACGCGAATCCAACCTCCCTTGTTTAGGAAGCGAGCCCGCATTCTACTCCGTTCGGTCCCGTTGGGATTTCCGCAGTTCACGGAGGACGATCTGATTCATCCGGCGTGCTGCTGCGGTTTCGTAGAGTGTCGCGTTTGAAGTTTCAAATCGAGAGTTCGCGATTCGTTTGGTAAAACTCGCAAGTGTTTGGTCGTCTGTCACGGTGCCATCCGACACCACTTCATACGCGTGATACAGCTCATGGGCCAGTGTGGCAATCACGTCGTCCTGCCGGCGGCCGTCCAAAGTGACGACGATTCGCAGGAACAACCGCCCGTCGAGATGGCCGACCCTGTGTAAGAGGCATCCGTCGGCGCTGCGATCAGGGCATCGGCCGGACTGGATGAACAACAACCAATCCGCGGCCTCGAGATCGTCGCTTAGCCGCCTGAACGTCGGCGATTCCGCGCGACCGCGCGTGATCAGAGCCGCGACTCGTTGGTCGCCAGCCCGGATTCGCTGCAACGTCTCCTGCGCCCTCGCATCGGCGACGCAAATGAGGACCAATCCACACGTGACAAGCATGCGCACCGTTCACCTCCAGTGCGCACACGGTCGTCTCGATCGTCGAGCCTCTCAACCTGTAAACCATTGCAATCACAGGGGATCCGTTCTCTGCGGTGCTTTGCGGTGCTTTGCTGCGATGAACTCCCGGTTGACTTTGGCGCGGTGAGGACTTCAACGAGGTCGACGTCCCCAAAAGCTGGGGCAGGGTGAAAATGGGGGACAGGCACCCCTCCCCGCTCCCCGGTCCCCACATAGTTGCATCAATCCGGATAAGCGGATATAGTTCTCGCTGCCTGTGACCGCCGCGCCGATTCTCGACCACATGGCCGCGCTTGCGGACCCGATCCGTTGCCGGATGCTGTTGCCGCTCGAGCGGCATGAGCTCACCGTGAACGAGATCTGCTCGGTCCTTCAGCTGCCGCAGTCCACGGTCAGCCGCCACCTGAAAACTCTGGCGGACGATGGGTGGGTGACGTCGCGACGCGACGGCACGAGCCGGTTTTATGGGATGTCGATGCAGGAGCTCGATCCCGCAGCGCAGCGGCTGTGGCCGTTGATCCGCGAGCAGATCGCCGGCACGAATGGCGCCGAGCACGATGAACGCCGCTTGAAGAGCGTGCTCGCGAAACGCCGATCGAAGTCCGAAGAGTTTTTCGCGTCGGCGTCAGGGCAATGGGATCAGATGCGATCGGAGTTGTTCGGCGATCGCTTTCATCTCCACGCGCTGCTGGCACTGATCGATCCATCGATCACGGTCGGCGACCTGGGATGCGGCACGGGTCAGGTCAGTGAGCTGATCGCGCCACACGTTACGAAGGTGATCGCCGTCGACGGCTCGACGGACATGGTGCAGGCAGCGCGCAAGCGGTTGAAAGGCTTGCATCAGGTTGATGTCCGCCGCGGCGACATGGAAGCATTGCCGATTGGTGACGGCGAGCTCGATGCCGCGATGGTCGCGCTGGTGCTGCATCACGTGCCCGAGCCGCAACGCGCGCTCGCGGACGTGCATCGCGTCTTGAAGCGCGGCGGACGCGTGCTGATCGTCGACATGCTGCCGCACGATCGCGTCGAGTACCAACAACAGATGGGCCATGTGTGGCTTGGCTTCTCTGAAAAGACGATGAAGAAGTTGCTTGAAGGCGCCGGCTTCGAAGGCGCGTCGATTCACACTCTGCCCGCCGATGAAGCCGCGAAGGGCCCAAGTTTGTTTGTCGCAACAGCACGAAAAAGTTTTTGATAGCCAAAAGCTGACAGCCGAAAGCTGATAGGAGAAGAGAATGGCAACCGCAGTGAATGAAATCCACGCGTTCGATCTCGCGAAGAAAGCCGGTCGCGAGCCGTTCAAGGTCAAGGATCTCAGCCTCGCCGAATTCGGCCGCAACGAGATCCGCCTCGCCGAGCATGAAATGCCCGGCCTGATGGCGCTGCGTGCGCGCTATGCGGGCAAGAATCCGCTCGCCGGCGCGAAAATCATGGGCTCGCTGCACATGACGGTGCAGACGGCAGTGCTGATCGAAACGCTGACCTCGCTCGGCGCGGACGTGCGCTGGGTGAGCTGCAATATTTTCTCGACGCAGGATCACGCCGCGGCCGCGGTCGTTGTCGGCCGTCCCGAGACCGGCGGCACGGTGCAGAACCCGAAGGGCACTCCCGTGTTCGCGTGGAAGGGCGAGACGCTGCCCGAATACTGGTGGTGCACGGTGGAAGCGCTCGTGTGGCCGGATGGCAGCGGTCCGACGCTGATCGTCGACGATGGCGGCGATGCGACGCTGTTCGTGCACAAGGCCTTTGAATACGAAAAGGCCGGCAAGGTGCCGGCGTTCAACGCGGCGAGCGAGCCGGAAGAGTGGGGCGTGATTCTCGACACGCTCAATCGCGAGTTGAAGAATCGTCCGGGCGTGTGGACGAAGATCGCCAAGGGTATCAAGGGCGTCAGCGAAGAGACGACGACGGGTGTGCATCGCCTGTATGAGATGACTGCCGCGAACACGCTGCTGTTCCCGGCGATCAACGTCAACGACTCGGCGACGAAGAGCAAGTTCGACAACCTGTATGGCTGCCGTCACTCGCTGATCGACGGACTCAATCGCGCCAGCGACGTGATGCTGTCGGCGAAGGTCGCGGTCGTGTTTGGCTACGGCGATGTCGGCAAGGGGTGCGCGCAGTCGCTCAAAGGCCAGGGCTGCCGCGTGATCATCACCGAGATCGATCCGATCTGCGCGCTGCAGGCGGCGATGGAAGGCTACCAGGTGACGACGGTCGAGGATGTGATCGAGACCGCGGATATTTTCATCACTGCGACGGGCAACAAGAACATCATCACCGTCGACATGATGAAGCGGATGAAGGACAAGGCGATCATCGGCAACATCGGCCACTTCGACAACGAAGTGGACATGGCGGGCCTGGCGAAGAGCGGCGCGAAGCGCGTCAACGTCAAGCCACAGTACGACGAGTGGGTGTTCGCGGCAGAAGGTGGACGCAAGGAGCACAGCGTGCTGGTGCTCGCCGAGGGCCGTCTGCTCAATCTCGGTTGCGCGACCGGTCATCCGTCATTCGTGATGTCGTCGTCATTCACGAACCAGACGCTGGCGCAGCTTGATCTGCACTTCAGCACAATGGGGCAGCCGACATTGTCGGGCACGAAATACGACACCAATCGCGTCTACATCCTGCCGAAGAAGCTGGATGAGGAGGTTGCGCGACTGCATCTTGCGAAGCTGGGCGTCAAGCTGACGCAGCTGACCAAGGAGCAGGCCGACTACATCGGCGTCCAGGTCGAGGGTCCCTATAAGTCGGCGCACTATCGGTACTGAAGGGTCCCGAGACACGGAGAAAGACGGAGGCACGGAGGAGACACGGAGGGAGGCGCGAAGCCGATGGGTTTCGCGCCCTCGATGAAGTGCAGGGCGCGTTTAACGAGCGCAGTATGCTTCAGCCTGTTGATCCGAGCGCGCGAGCGATGGGCCGCTGTCGATAAACCTTGACTCTCCAAGACCCACAGCATCAGCAGCTGATCGCGTACTACGAAGAAGCTGGACCCGACTACGGTGAATGGAGTCCCGGGTTCAACATGCACTTCGGGTATTACCGGTTTGGATTGAATCCGTTCCGGCGCGAGCGGATGTTGAACGAGATGAATCGCCAGGTGCTCGATCGCCTTCAGTTGACTGCCGATCGAGACGATCTGATCGTCGATCTCGGATGCGGTGTTGGCGCCACGGTTCGATGCGCGGCAAATCTCTTCCCTCACAAACGGATTCTCGGATTCACGATCGTTCCGTGGCAGGTCGAGAAAGGCAATGCGTGGAACCGTTCGCTCGGGCTGCACGAGCGCGCCCGACTGCAACTTGCGGATTACACGTGCACGGGTCTCGAACCGGCTTCAGCGGACGGCGCCGTCGCGATCGAGAGCGCGTGCCACTCGGAAGGGTCAGACAAAGACGTGTTCGTCCGCGAAGCGGCGAGGATTCTCCGGCCCGGCGGCCGGCTTGTTGTCGCCGATGCATTCCGCAAGCACGCGGACCGGCCACTCGGCCGCATGTATGGCCGCCTGCATGAATCGCTCTGCCGGAGTTTCGTTGTTCCGGAACTCGGGCACATCGAGGGCTTCGCAGCCGCGCTCGTTCGTCACGGCTTTGAACACGTGGTGATCGAAGACATCTCGTCGCGTGTCGCGCCTTCAGTACTGCAAGCGCCCGGTGCGGTGCTGTGGTTCATGCTGAAAAACTGGATTCGAGGCGAACGGCTTGCGGAGCGACGCGTCAATACGCTCCGCGGCTCGGTGCTCTGCACGCTGCTCGGCACGAATCGGTATCGTTTTGGGTACTACATCGTGTCTGCAACCAAGAAATAACGGCATCGTTGCCGCAGACGGGTAGTGACACCTCCGAGTGATGTCTCGCGAAATCGCGAATGCTACATTCGGTTTCCCATGAAGACCCTCACCATGAATGCGACACGCGTGACGATGATTCTGATCGTCGCGCTGATACTCACCTCGATTGCACACCCTTACGCTCGAGAACAGAACCTCGGCAACAGCATCAAGGTTGAACGCCTCGTTTTCAACGTTTCTTTATCGAGCGGCCCGGCGAATGTGGTTGGCTATCTCTACTACCACGGCAGTTATGAGAACCGCCCGTTGCAAGTGCTCGTGCACGGCGCGACCTACAATCACACCTATTGGGATTTTCCGATTGAAGGCTATTCGTACGCGCGCTACATGGCGGCGCAGAAATACGCCGTGCTCGCGATCGATCTGCCCGGAACGGGGGAGAGCGATAAGCCAGCCGGCGCGATGCTTGGCCTTGCCGATACCGCCGGCGCCGTGCGGCAAGTGGTGACAGCGATGCGGAGCGGCGCCAATCCGTTGTCGCATCAGTTTGGTCCGATCGTTCTCGTCGGGCATTCAGCGGGCTCGATCGCGGCGACAGTTGCGCAAGCCGGACCTGAACCGGTTGCCGATGCGCTCGTCATCACCGCGTCACGCCATCTCGTCGGGCCTGTGCAAGCGTTGCCGGTGACGCACGCGATCTTGCCGCTGCTGCTCAATCTCGTTGACGCGTTTCACGACGTGCCGTACTTTTCGCTGCCCTCGGAATACCGAACGGCGTTGTTCTACTTCCTCGACGCGGCAGATCCGCACGTGATCGCAACGGACAACGCTACGGCGGATCAGTGGACGAACGGTCAACTCCTCTCGACGTTTTATGCATTTCTCTTTCCAACGATCGATCAGCCGGGAGCGGTCCAAGGTCCAGTGCTCATCCAACTTGGTACGCATGATGTCCTCTTTCCTGCTGACTTGCCGGAGGTTGAGCGGGAACTCTGGGGATCGGCGGTCCTCGACATGCAGACGCTGACGGGAATCGGCCATGATTTCAACCTGCACCTCAATCATCAAGAGAGTTGGAATGGGATTGATGCCTGGATCAGGGCGCACGTCGTGAAAAACTGATCCGATCGTGCGATGCTTGTGTCGGCTGGAGGAAACGATGAGCCGACTCGTTGCATTCGTACTGGCGTTATCGCTCGCGGTCTCGGTGCCGTTGTTTGCGCAAGGCAAGGGAAAGGGTAAGGGCCAAAGCAAGGGAGATGGAAAAGGGAAGACAACGAACGCGCAGGTGACCGTCGTCTTCAACGACACACAGCGCGGCGCCGTTCGCACCTATTTCGCCGACACGTACGGCCGCGGCAAATGCCCGCCGGGTCTCGCGAAGAAAAATAACGGATGCCTTCCTCCCGGACAAGCGAAGAAGCGCTATGTCGTCGGCCAACGATTGCCGGGCAGTGTGGTCATCGTCGATCTTCCGCCCTTGCTGTCGACGCGTATTGGTGCGCCGCCCGCCGGTTATCGATACGGCATCGTCGACGGCGACCTCGTCAAACTCGCGATCGGCACGATGCTGGTAGTCGACGCGATCGAGGGCTTCGTGCGTTAACAACAGATGTGCAATGCCGCCAGCCTTGACAATAAAAGTTGTCAAGGCTAGCATCTGCGCGTGCTCGATGTTCAGGTCATCGAAGATCCGGCGGTGGCGACGACGGCGCTGGCGCCGATTCGAAGTCGACTCCTTTCGGAACTCGCTGAACCCGCCTCGGCGGCCACCTTGGCCGCACGCGTTGGCTTGGCGCGGCAAAAAGTCAAATATCACTTGAACGCGCTCGAGGCGCATGGGCTGGTGCGGCTCGCCGAGGAACGACGGTGGGGCGGGTTGACAGAACGATTGCTCGTCGCGTCGGCCGCTTCCTATGTCGTGTCGCCGAGCGCGCTCGGCCCGGTCGCCGCGGATCCGAATCGCGATATCGATCGACTGTCCGCGAGCTATCTGATCGCCCTCGGCGCACGCGTTGTTCGCGAGGTCAGCGACCTCGTTCGTCGCGCGAAAGCGACCGGCAAACGCCTTGCGACCCTATCGGTCGATACAGAGGTGCGCTTCCGATCGGCGACAGACCGCGCGGCATTTACCAACGAGCTCGCCGAGACCATCACCAAACTCGTTTCGAAGTACCACGATGAATGCGCTCCCGGCGGCCGCGCGCATCGACTGGTGATCGTGGCGCACCCTCTCTCCGCCTACGCCGTAGGCTCCGGCGAGACCTCGCCGAAGCGCCTTCGGCGCGAAGGCGGGCCGCAATCGGATCGCAAGGAGCCAACATGAGTGTGAAGAAAGAAGCGTCCGGACGACGTTCCATCCAGGTTGAAGTCGAAGTTCCAGGCACGCCCGAGGAAGTGTGGCAAGCCATCGCCAGCGGTCCGGGGATTTCGTCGTGGTTCGTGCCGACGGAATTCGAGATGCGCGATGGCAAAGCCGTCTCGGTGACGCTGACCTGGGGGCCCGGCATGGAGTCGCGTTCACCGATCACCGCGTGGGATCCACCGCGAATGTTCGCGGCGAAGAGCGAAGGCTGGGGCGGGTCACCGCCGATCGCGGACGAGTGGACGGTCGAAGCGCGTGGCGGTGGCACGTGCATCGTGCGCATCGTGCACAGCCTCTTCGCGGAGACCGACGACTGGGACAACCAGCTCGAAGGCACCGAGAAGGGCTGGCCGGCGTTCTTCCGAATTCTGCGGATCTATCTCACGCACTTCCGCGGCCACCGCTCCGCGCCGATGCAGTTGATGGCGGCCGTCGCGGGAAACACCAAGGACGGTTGGGAAGCATTGACCAGCGCATTAAAACTGAAAGGCGCGAGCGTCGGTCAGCGTTGGACTGCGCCGGCGGGTGTTCCGTCGCTGGCCGGCGTCGTGGAACACGTCAGCGATCGTCCATACAATGCGCAGGTGCGGCTCGACACACCGAGTCCTGGCGTCCTGAATCTTGGCGCGGTGAACTTCAGCGGGCAGACAATGGTCACGCTGAACTTCTATCTCTATGGCGATCAGGCGGCGGCAGTTGTTGCGCGCGAGACGCCGCAGTGGGAATCATGGATTCAAGAGCGCTTCCCGCAGCCGGAGCCGACGACCGAGTGATACTTGACTCTTCAACTATGCGCGTCCTCGGCGGCATCATCAGTCTGATCGGGATTCTGATCCCGGTCGTACCGCTCACTGCTCAGCAGCTCTTGAACTGGGCGAAGGATGATGGCGAACGCGTCGCCACATTGCAGCGGGACGGTGCAAAGCTCGAAAGCGAGCACGTCATCATCTGGTATCCCAAGTCACTGTCGGAACCGGATGCGCAGGCATTGATCACGCGTCTTGATCCTGGCGTTGCGGGTCTCTGGCAGCGAGTCGGTACGCATCCATGGCAAGCCGTTCGTAAGGGCAAGATCACCTATTACCTCAGTGACGACATGTTTGTGTCGCATGCGTCCGGACGCGCGGCGGTGTTCGTGCCGATGGCGCGCGTGCGCGATGGCCACGCGCCGTTTTTGCATGAGGCGACGCACGAGTTGCTCGCGTCAACGCGCCGCGATCGTGGACCGGATGTGGTTCGGCGACCGCTGTGGCTGACAGAAGGATTGCCGGATTACATTGCGCGGCTCGTTGCCGCCGACCTGGGCACGACGGAATCCGGACCATTCGAGACGCCGATGATTTCGAGCGCCGACGGAATCTGCGCTGAGCGCGCGCGAACGGCGAACGGAGCGACGATGATGCCGTTCATCGGCAGCACGGCGTGGCCCGACGTGCTGTACACGACGGATCGCGGCCGGTTCGCGCCCACGTTCTATACGTGCTCGCTGTCGTTCGTCAGTTATCTGGTCGATCACGTTGCGCTGAGTACGTTGATCGATCTCTTTGATATGGGCCCTGCCGAGATGATTGCCCGCTTGAACAAGATGCGCGGGAAGACGATTGCCGGATGGCGTTCGGAATGGCTCCAGAAGATCACGCTCAATTAAGAAGTAGACTGCGCGAGTGAGGCAATCGATTGTTCACGTCGCGCTCGTCGTTCGCGACTACGACGAAGCGATCGCGTTCTTCTGCGGCAAGCTGCAGTTCAGGCTCGTCGAAGACACGTATCAACCAGAGCAGGACAAGCGCTGGGTCGTCGTCGCGCCTCCGGGATCGCGTGGCACGACGTTATTGCTGGCGCGCGCGTCGAAGCCGGAGCAGGAATCGTTCATCGGCCATCAATCCGGCGGGCGCGTCTTCCTGTTCCTGAGCACTGATAATTTCTCACGCGACTACAACGCGATGCGCGACGCCGGCGTGAAGTTTGTTCGCGAGCCGAAAGAGGCGTCATACGGAACGGTCGCGGTGTTCGAGGATCTTTACGGTAACCTGTGGGATCTCGTGCAGCTCTCCAATGACGCTCGCGCGATGTCGACGAAGGTCCATACGTCGACGCCGCCGAATACGCCGACGCCGATCGGCCCGTACAGTCACATCGCGAAGGTCGGCCAGTTCATCACGATTGGGGGTACCGCCGGCTTCGATCCCGCGACGGGCGAGCTCGTCGGAGGCGATGTCTACACGCAGGCGAAGCGCATCCTCCAGTCATTCGATGTGATGTTGCGATCGGCCGGATCGGATCTCGGCCACATCATCCACGTGAATGTGTTTCTGAAGGACATGCGCGACTTCGCGGAAATGAATCGCGCCTACGTCGACATGATGGGCGCGCATCGCCCGGCACGGACCGTCGTCGGTGTCAATGAGCTGCCGAAGCCCGGTGTGCTCCTGACGATGAACCTCACCGCAGTGGCGGCGGACTGATCACTATGACTCGACTGTTCACGCTCGCGAACGCAGTCCGGCGAGATGCGGCCATCGACGCGTGGATGGACGAGCAGCCCGAAGCGCTCGCCGCGATCGCGCGGCGATGGTTCGATGTGATGCGCAACTGCGGAGACGATGTCCGCGAGGTCATCCACGACGATCAGCCTACCGCGTGCGTTGGTGACGCCGCATTCGGCTACGTCGACGCGTTCACCGCTCACGTCAATGTCGGTTTCTTCAACGGCGCGGAGCTCGCCGATCCTCGCGGCCTGCTGGAGGGCAGCGGCAAGTTCATGCGCCACGTGAAACTGACACCGGAACGCGACGTCGATGTAGCGGCGCTGACGACCCTGGTTCAAACCGCATACGCCGGCATCAAACGCGCACGACGATAACCGACTAATGTCGCAACGCGTCGAGGCGATTCGTCGCGACGAGAATGTCGCGTCTGAGTCGTCGCACCATGTCGGTAATCAGGTCCCGGCCCTTCGACGCTTCGTCGTCGACCATCGCTTTCAATTTCCACAATGACGTCTCTTGCATCGAGGAGCGATCGGCGTCGAGCCTGACGATCTCGTCTTCGATCTGCGCGATCCGGCGTTCGAGGCGCTGTCGCATCGCTTCTTGATCGGTGCCTTTGACGGATTCCGGACTGCGCTCCCACGCGTGCAAAATCAATCGCAGCTGTTCCTCGTCGCCGAGCGCGTAGGCGCGGTTCGCTTCGACCATTAGTGCATGGCGCCGATCGCGCGCATCGGCGTCTTCGGCGAGATCAGGATGAATCGCCTTGGCGACGTCACGGAATAATTTTCGGATGGCGTCGGTCGTATATTTCGGCGCGGACTCGAGCGGTGCCGCTTCGGATGCTTCGGGAGAACTCAGGTTCTGCCCGACACGTTCCTGGATCACGCCGAGTTCCGCTTCGGCGAGCTCGAGCTCCAGGCGATCGAGCTGCTCGTGGAGGAGGCCAACCTGCTGGCGGTACTTGATCCTGAAGGCATCGAGGCCGGCCCGCATACGGGCGAGGTCGGACGTGCGGTCCGCGAGAAGCCGTTCGAGCTCGATGACGCGCGCGCGCAGCGTGTCGGCAGTGTGTCCGGGGCGATCGGAGCGTGACAGCGTGGTCACACTCAAATGATATTGCTATTATCCTCGTCCATGGTGTCCAGACGATCGATGCTCGTCGCGCCGGCGCTGCTACTCGCATCCGGCGCTGATGCGTTCGCGAAAGGCAAGATGACGTTGTGCATGCACAGCAACACGACGAGCGCGGGTTATCGAGCGGCGCTCGAGGGATGGGCGAAGGCGGGCATCACGCTGGTCGAACTCAATGCGCCGTTCATCGAAACGTTCATCAAGAGCGATACGCTCGATGGCGCAAAGAAGGTCCTGGCCGATAACGGATTGACGCTCGTTCATGGCGCTGTCGCGGTCAATGGCCTGTTCGAGCCGAACCCCAATCATGCCGCGGCAATGGACAACCTCAAGAGGCGTCTGGATTTGTTCTCCTCGTTTGGCGTCAAGAAAACCTATATGACCTCGGCCGCCGCCGAGAAGCTCACCGAAGACGGCTACAAGGTGGTCGTCGAACATATGCGGATGATTGGCGATGCGGCGAAGTCCTTCGGCATGATCTTCAGCGTCGAATTCGTTCGCTCGTCCCCGTATATGTCAACGCTGTTGACGGCGCTCAAATTGAAGCGCGAAGCCGCGCACCCAAACTGTGGTGTGATGTTCGACTTCTATCACTTCTGTTCAGGCATGAATCGTCTCGAGGACATGGATCAAATTCGCAACGGCGAAATCAATCACGTGCATTTCCAGGATGTGCCCGACATGCCGCGCGAGCTGCTCGACAACAACACGCGTATCATTCCCGGCGACGGCGTATCGCCGATCATCCCGATGTTGCAGAAGCTGTCGGACAAAGGCTACGCGGGACCGCTGTCGGTTGAGCTGTTCCTGCCGAAATTCCGCGATGGCAATCCGCTCGACGTCGCTCGAGAGATTCGACAGAAATGCGAAACCGTGATGCGACGGGCGAAAGTGCTTTAGCGATATCATTTTCTCGTGTCTCCACTCTTCAATCGTCGAGAAGCGTTAGCGGCGCTCGCATCAACCGCTGCATTGCCGCTCATCAGTGGATGCAGCAACAACACAACATCGTCGGCCGCCACCGCGGCAAAACCGGACGGTCAACAGGCAGCAATCGCCATGCTCGATGAGATCGGCGAGAACTACGTGCGCTTCGCGCCGGAGAGCGCGACCTCGCTCGGCATTGATACCGGCGCGCGCGCGGCGTTGCGATCGCAGCTCGCCGATCGATCAGCGGACGGCCAGAAAAAGATCGCCGATCGCGTGCGCCAGGATCTCGAGCGGGCCAAAGCCCTCGACGTCTCTGGACTCGATCACGCCACGCGAACGAGCGTCGAAGTGGTGCGAAGCGCTTACACGACTGCCGCCGAAGGGTTCGCGTTGCCGTATGGAGACATCACTGTCGGCAGTTGGCGCAACACGCCGTATGTCGTGATTCAAAACGTCGGCGCGTACCTCGATATCCCGCGCTTCCTCGATTCCGATCATCCGATCGAAACCAGCGCGGATGCCGAAGCCTATCTGTCGCGGCTGCAGTCGTACGCGAAGCAGCTTGATGGCGAGCGTGGCCGCATCGAGGCGGCGCGTGGCAACGGCCTCGTGCCGCCGTCGTTCCTGATAGATAAGGCGCTGTCGCAGATGCGCATGTCGGCGAAAGGCGCGCGCGAGGGTGGATCGCTCGTCGAATCGATCGAGCGGCGCACGAACGCCAAGTCGATCGCGGGCGATTGGGGAGCACGCGCCAAGAAGATTGCCGCGCAAGAAGTCGCGCCGGCGCTCGATCGACAGATCGCCGAGCTCGAAGCGCAGCGCAAAGTGTCGAAAGACGATGCGGGCATGTGGGCGCGGCCGAACGGCGAAGAGTTCTATCGATGGGCGCTGAAGGCGTCGACGACGACGAACATGACGCCGGATGAAGTGCATGCGATGGGGCAGAGCGAATTGCAGCGGTTGCAGGCGGAGATGGAGACGATCTTCCAGGGCCTCGGCATGACGAAAGGCACGATCGCCGACCGCATGCACGCGATCGCGAAAGATCCGAAATACCAATTTGCCCCCGGCGACAAGGGCCGCGCCGAAATCATGGCGTTCATCCAAGAACGATTAGCGTGGATCAAGTCGCAGTTGCCGCGCGCGTTCAACACGCTCGTCAATCCGAACATGGAAGTGAAGCGGCTGCCGCCGGAAGAGGAGCCTGGTGCGCCAACGGCGTACGGCGGCGCGGGATCGATCGACGGCAAGATTCCCGGCCGCTTCTGGATCAATTTGCGCACGACCGATCTGCACAGCAAGTTCGCGCTTGCCGATCTCGCGTTTCACGAATCGATTCCCGGGCACATCTGGCAGGGCGAGTACACGCACAAGATGCCGTTGATTCGACAGCTGCTCGCGTTCAATGCCTACTCGGAAGGATGGGCGCTATACGCGCAGCAACTTGCCGCCGAGCTCGGTGCTTACGAAAATAATCCTGTGGGACGGCTCGGCTATCTGCAGGCGATCGCCTTCCGCGCGTGCCGGCTCGTCGTCGACACCGGCATCCACGCGAAGAAGTGGACGCGCGAGCAAGGCGTCAAGTTCTTCGTCGAGGTGAACGGATCGAATCCGATCGAAGTTGCCAGCGAAGTCGATCGCTATTGCTCATGGCCCGGGCAGGCGTGCGGCTACAAAGTCGGCCACAGTGAGATCAATCGTCAGCGCGAGAAAGCACAAGCGGCGCTCGGTGCGAAATACGATTTGAAAGCGTTCGACGATACCGTGGTGCTTGGCGGCAATGTGCCACTCGATGTGCTGGCGAAGAACGTCGACGAATACATTCGGACCGCGAAGGGTTAAACGCGTCGAACACTAATCGGCGCGCAACGCGCGAATCGGATCGATCCGGCTGGCACGCACTGCGGGAACGAGCGTCGCGGCGAGTGCGACGGCCGCGACGATAATAGCGGCGGCGAGAAGAACGATCGGATCGGCCGCTTGCATGGCGTAGACGCGGCTGGCGACGAGCCGGCCGCCTGCGAACGCGCCGACCAGACCCACCACGACACCGGCGACCGTAAGACGCCGGCCACTGCCCATGACCAGGCTGAACACGCCGCGCCCTGACGCGCCGAGCGCGATGCGCGTCGCATACTCCTCGCGTCGCTGCGCTGATGCGTACGCAATCACGCCGTAGATACCGATGGCGGCCAGCAGCAGTGCGAGCACGCCGAAGATCAACATCAAAGTCATCCCGAGTCGCTGGCGATCCAGCGTGGCGCCGACAATTTCCGGCGCTGTCCGAAACGTCATCATCATCAGCGGATCAAATGCGGTGAGCGCCGAGCGCACTGCGGACTCGACGGCGCGCGGATCGCCGGCACGCGTCGAGATCACGATCGTCGGCCGCGCCAACGGAAAGAGTTGCGTCTGCACGATATAGAACGCGGGCGTCGGTGCGATGGCCAGGGATTCGTACGGCATGTCGTCGACGACACCAACGATGTCGCGCATCGTCTTTGCGTCGGGAGCCGGCAGGCCAAACGCGAACGAACTCGACAGCGGATCGCGCCCGTCCAGGAACATTCGCGCGAACCGCTGGTTGACGATCGCGACCGGACGCGTGTCGCGGCGATCGCCATCGTTGAACAAGCGTCCGGCGACAAGCTTGACGCCCATCGCTTCGAAGAATCCGACCGAGATATTTCGAACGTGCGCGTTGTTTGGATGCGCGGGATCCCACGGCTGGCCTTGTACGCCGACGATGACGGTGCCATCGCGGTTCGGTGTCAGCGGAAACGTTGTCGCGGCGCCTGCGAGCGCGACACCCGGCACCTCGCGCACGCGACGCAGCAACTCGTCGGTCCATGCGTAGACTTCGTCCTGCTTCCGGAAGTCGAACGTGCGACCGGCACGGACGGACATGACGAGCCGCCCTGCAGGCGCGAAACCTGTATTCACTGCACCAAGCCGCGCGAAGCTTTGAATCAGCCATCCGGCACCGGCGGTCAGCACGATCGCGAGCGCCACTTCGGCGACGATGAGCGCTGACATCGAGCGAGACGTCGCGCGTCCCGGCGAGGCGCTGCGGCCGCTCTCGTTCAGCAGTGTTCGGACGTCGACTCTCGCCAGTCGCCACGCCGGCGCGAGTCCCATGGCGATCGCGCTGAAGAACAGGACACCGACAGCGAACAGCAGAACGCTCACGTCAAACGGCACTGCATCCAGCCGCGGCAGCGTTGAGGCGCCGTACGCGAGCAGGGTTTGCACACCCGCGTACGCGAGTGCCAATCCGGCCAATGTGCCGGCCGTTGCCAGCAGGATCGATTCGGTCAGCATCTGCCGCACGAGTCGGCCACGTCCCGCACCCAACGCGGATCGGATCGCGAGCTCGCGCGTTCGCACGGCGCCGCGTGCGAGCAGCAGGTTCATCACGTTCACGCATGCGAGCAGCAACAAGAGTGCGGTCGCGCCGAGGACGATGAGCAGCATTGGTCCGAGGTCACCGACGATGGCCGTCGTCAGCGGCCGCATCACGAACAGTCGATTGACATCAGTCGGACTGGTCTTGGCCTGCTCGGTGAGGAGCACGTCAGCGCGTTCGCGGAGCGCATCGATCGACGCGCCCGGCTTGGTGCGCAACACGACGTCGAAACCGTGTCCAAAATCGCGCGGGTTGACGCGCGCCGCGAGCCAGACATCGGTTCCATGCGGCAGGTCCATTTCCGGCGGCGCAACCCCGACGACGCGAATGCCCGGAGGAATCTCCACCATTCGCAAGATCGTGCCGACGATGGCGGGATCGCGGCCGAACATCGTGCTCCAGATGCGATGGGACAGAATGCCGACGGGCTGTACCGGCTGCGCGCCGGGTCCGAGCGGGACATGATCTTCGTGCGTAAATCCCGCACCAGTCACGAGAGGAACGCCGAGCAACTCGAAAAAGCCTTCGGTTACTCCAGTGAAGAGCAAGTTGATAGGGGCGCCGCCGCGATCGACGAAGGTGAATTCATTGGGCGTTGGATTGAAGCCCGCGGCATTTTCGACCGGAAGCTGCGGATCCTTGAACAGCCCGAGGTTAAGCGGTGACAGCAGACCCGTCGTGAGCTGACCGTTGCTCAAACGACTGCGAACGTTGATCAGTTGTTCCGGGTGCGAATAGGGGAGAGGTCGCAGCAACGTCGCGTTGACGGTGCTGAAGAGCGCCGTCGTGGCGCCCACACCGATCGCGAGGGTGAGAATCGCCACTGCGGAAAACCCCGGCGCGCGACGCAAGCTGCGCGCAGCAGAGCGTAAATCTTGCGGCAGGCGATTCATTGGCGTGAGTCTTACGAAGTGTCAGACCGAAGTCAAGGCAGGCATAATCACTGTTCACAGTGTTCAATCGATGGATCCTGGCACTGGTGCTTATGCAGCAACCCCTGACTTTTGATCAGGTCGCGGCACTTCCGTCGCGGCCGCCCGATCACCAGATCGCGTACGGATCGGCGCCGCAGCAGTTCGGTCATCTGCGGCTGCCGAAATCCCACGGCCCTCATCCGGTGATCATCTTCATCCACGGTGGCTGTTATCTCGCGCAGTACTCGATCGATCACGCGGGTGCGCTCGAGCAAGCGCTCGCGGATCTCGGCTACGCGGTGTGGAGCGTTGAGTACCGCCGCATTGGCGATGCCGGTGGTGGTTGGCCCGGGACGTTTCAAGACATCGCGATGGCGACGGATTACCTGCGCACGTTAGCGAAGGAATATCCGCTCGATCTCAATCGCGTCGTTGCGTCCGGTCATTCTGCTGGAGGCAATTCCGCGCTGTGGCTCGCCGGTCGGGCGCGCATTGCGAAAGACAGTCCGCTCTATGTTCGCGATCCGTTACCGATCGCCGGCGTGCTTGCGCTCGCGCCCGCGGGTGATTTCATCGAGATGCATGAGAAAAACGGCTGCGGCGGCGTGATGGGTCAGTTGATGGGCGGGTCGCCCGCATCGGTCGCCGATCGTTATGCCGCTGCATCACCCGGCCAATTGCTGCCGACGGGGGTGCCGCAAGTGCTCATCATTGGCGGCCGGGATACCTCGTTCAGATCATTCGGTCGATCGTTCGTCGAACTCGCACGGAGCAGAAGTGAAACGCACCTTCGCGCCGTGGAAATTCCAGAGGCCGGCCATTTCGACGTGATCGCGCCGACGACGACGGCATGGGAGGTCGTGATCCGCGAATTGCGCGGCTTATACGAAAGGTGAATAGTAGCGATGTTCGATACATTGGAACGCACAATTGCAGCACTGAGAGGTATGTCCGCTGAAGATTCGACCAGATATTTCGGTCGCCTCGTCGCCGAATCGCGGAACGATCATGTCAAGACACAGTGGGATGTTACGTATGAGCGGCTGGGGCACGACATGCACTCAGTCGCCTACGTATCCGTCGTCGAACCGGATGTCCTCTTGCAGGTCTGGCTTAAAGATGAAGCCGACGGCATTTGGATACCCGAACATCAACCGTGGGAGATCAGTGTCGTCGAGTTCAGCCCGGATCAAAAAGTGACGGCAGCGAAACTTGGATTGATCGATTCGAAATGGACAAAAGCGGACGCTGGCCGAACGTACTTTTTCAGGCTTTGGGGTTACTTTGAACACGCCGGTAAGGTTGAATCTTTTGCGTTCGAGAAGCCCGTCGTGTATCCGGGTTAAATCCAATACGGATGAGGAACGTTGAATGGCAACGAAACCTGGACGCGCGACCATCGAATGCGAGCAGCATCACGCGATCTTGTGCGTCGCCGATCTCGACGCTGCCGTCGACTTCTACACAGAAAAGCTCGGCTTCTTTCTCGCGTTCAAGTGGGGCGATCCGCCAACGATGGCAGGCGTGAATATCGGGAGTGTTCAGATCTTCCTGGAGAGGGGCACGCCGAGCCCGAAGGGTTGCGGCGTGTACTTCGTGATCAACGATGCGGATGCACTTCACGCATTTCAGCGCGCCAACGACGTCGAGATCGTTCAGGAACCCGGCGATCGCGAGTGGGATTTTCGAGACTTTACCGTTCGTGATCACGACGGCTACCGCCTGACCTTCGGGCATCGACTCGACTAGGACGATGCGACGTTCGATTCTTCTCGTTGCCGCCGCCTGCGCATTTGTCGCGGCGTGCGGCGGCGACAGAGGTCCGACCGGGCCGACACCAAGACCGCCACGCATTTCGAAGACGCGATTCCTCGCATTCGGTGACAGCTTCACCGCAGGGGAAGTGACGAATCCGATCGCGGCATCGCCGTCGCTGATCAGCAAACTCGTGGTCGTCGCCGCGACGTCCTATCCGTCGCAATTACAGACGCAGTTGCGCGCGACGTACGTCTCGCAAAGCACATCGATCATTGTCACGAACAGCGGCGAGCCGAGCGAGCGCATCCTTGATGGCGTCAACCGGTTTCCCGGCGTGTTCGATATGGCTCGACCGGAAGTCGTGTTGCTGATGGAAGGCGCCAATGGAATCGCGCAGGTCGGCCCCGACATTTCCGCGGGTGTGATGCGCATCATGGTGCAGTACGCGAAGAGCAACGGCGCGAGAGTGTTCGTCGGATCGATGCTGCCGCAAGTCGCGGGACGTCCGCGCGGCACGACGCCGGTGAGTGAACTGCTCGCCTACAACAACACGCTGCAGATCATGTCGACGCAGGAGGGCGTCACCTACGTCGATTTGTACAACTCGATGCTCGCTGACGCACCGACGTTAATCGGGAGCGACGGTCTGCATCCCACCGAGGCCGGCTACCGCAGGATCGCCGATGTGTTCTTCACGGCGATCAAAGGCGCCTTGGAAGAACAGTAAAGGCGCGCGAAATTAATTCGAGTTAATTCGTACGCCCGCGCTGGCGCGGTTACGATTGGCCGTCGATGTCCAGAAAGCTGGCCGTCCTCGTCGGCTGCGCCGCCATGGCGGTCGCCTGTGGTGGATCGCCGACTGGACCCTCGGTCAGCGCCGCACGCAGCGCGCGATTGTCGCGCACGCGATTCCTCGCGTTCGGCGACAGCATCACATTGGGTGAAGTGACAGCGCCAATCGCAAATCAGCGGGATGCGGGCAACGGCGAGTCGGGAGTGATCGGCAAGCTTGTCGTCGTGCCGAGTGCGGCCTATCCGTCGGTCCTGCTGAACAACCTGCAATCGTCCTATCCATCACAGGCCGGCGCGATCACTGTCACGAACCAGGGCAAGAACGGCGAGTGGGTCTACGACGGTGCCTTGCGCTTCCCCGACGTGTTTGCATCAACGCGACCGGAAGCTGTGCTGATTCAGGAAGGTCTCAACGATCTCGGCGCCGAGGGCCCTGACAAATCGGCGGCGGTGATGCGATCGATCGTGCAACTCGCCAAGAACGGCAACGCGCGCGTCTTCGTCGGCTCGATGGTCCCGACGGTGCCCAATCGCCAGCGCTCGCAGAACACGGTCTGGCTCGAGTCGTACAACGATTTACTGAGGATGATGTGCGCACAGGAAGGCGTGGCCTACGTTGATCTCTATAACGGCATGATGCCGCAGGCCGAGCAATTGATCGGCGTCGATGGCCTGCATCCGAACGAAGCCGGATACAGGCGCATCGCCGAGTTGTTTTTTACCGCGATCAAAAACGAATTAGAGCAGCGCTGATCACTTCAGCGAGACTCGCTGCACTCGCCAGTTCGTCATTTCGCCGATCAGCAATTCATTTTCGTTGCGGCAATCGATCGAGTTCGCGAGGCCGAACTCCTTGATCTGTTTGCCGGCCGATCCGAACTTGCCGACGACCTTGCCGTCAAGCGTGACCTTGTAGATCGCGGCGTCGTCCATGCCGTCTTCATCGCCGGCGTGCGAGACGTAGAGGTATTGCGTCGCGCCGCGCGTCATGCACATCGTCAGCGGTGTGCCGATGTTGGCGAATTCCGACTTGAAGGTGCCGTCGCTCGTGAACACCTGGATGCGTTTGTTGCCGGCGTCGGCCGCATACACATCACCGGCATTCGAGATCGCGATCGCTTTCACGCCCTGGAACTGACCCTGGCCGCTGCCGGTTGATCCCCAGTGGGTGATGAACTTGCCGTCCTTATCGAACTTCGCGATGCGATTGTTGGCGCCGATGCCGTCGGCGACGTAGATGTTGCCGGCCTTGTCCCACGCGACATCCGTCGGGCGAACGAAACCGGAACCGGGAGTGCCTGAACCGGCCGCGCCCCTGCCGGCACCGCCACCGAAGCCGCCACCACCACCAGCACCGCCGCCTGGGGCGCCGCCGCCGCGTCCGGCTTCAGCTCCACCCGCGGGCGGCTGATTCGGACGGACGTTGATCGCTTCCGGCTTGCGCCCGAGCACGAGGCCGATGCTGCCGTCGGCGTTGAACTTCACCACCTGATTGGCCGCGACGTCAATCGTCCACACGTTGTCTTGTGGATCAACGCGCAACCCGATCGCGGCGTTGAAGCCGTAGACATCCTGTCCCCACTCGCGCACGAATGTGCCGTTGCGATCGAAGACGTAGAGGCGAGAACCGTTGTGCGAGAACGTGCGATTGTCGCCGAGCGTTGCGTACGGATGTCCCGTTCGCGTGTAGACGAAGATCTGTCCCTTTGAATCGGCGCCGACGCCGGCGACTTCGCCGATGTAGCCATCCTTCATCGGCTTCAGCAGATCGGTCGCCGAGTAATTCAATTCCTGGACAGCTGATTGAGCGACCAGCGATCCGCCCAAGAGCAGGGTGCATAGGGTGCTAAGAGTGCATACGGTGCGAATAGTCATGGCGCCCCTCACTGCTGGCTGTTGGTTGAAGTCTTCGCTGGCTTCAGCAGAATCTTCTGCGAGCGCCAGTTGTTGATTTCGGCCGTGAAGATCACATCGGGATCGCGGCAATCCATCTGGTGAATCGTGGCGAACTCGCCCGGCGCCTTGCCGGCCTTGCCGAACTTGCCGACGATCTGACCCGAATCGATGTCGACCTTGTAGACCTCGCCGGTGATCTCGGCGCCCGCTGCGGGCGCGCTGTCCTGCCACGAGTTGGAGATGTAGAGATACTGTTTACCGGGATTCTTCGGGCCGGGTCCGCCTGAGACACAGACCGCCCACGGGTTGCCCATCCCCTCGTAGTTCTTCTTCCAGTTCAGATCGTTATCGAGTACCTGCACGCGCGCGTTGCCGCGATCGCCGACGTAGACGTTGCCCTGGAAATCGGTGGCGATCGTGTGCGGCGTGTTGAACTCGAGATTGGCGCGGCCCTGCTTGCCGACGGCCTTGATGAAGCGTCCGTTCTTGTCGTACTTCACGACGCGCGCATCGAAGTAGCCGTCCGACACAAAAATGTTGCCCTGTTGATCCCACGCGACGTCGGTCTCGCGTCCGAATCGATACTTGGCGTTCCTGCCATGGAAGCGGCCAGCGCCAGGCATGTTGCCGAGCATTTCGACAGGATCGCTGCGGCGGCCGAGCGTCATCAGCACGTGACCATCAGGCGCGAACTTGGTGATCATGTCGGTGCCTTCGTCGACGGTCCAGATGTTGTCCTGCGCGTCGACGCGCACGGAATGTGCGAAGGCGTGGCTGTAAATGCCGCGACCGATCTCGCGGATGAACTGACCGTTCGGCCCGTACTGGAACAGCCGCGTTTCATTGGCGCGGTGGAAGATGTAGATGTTGCCTTTGGAATCGGTCGAGATGCCCATGTTCTCGCCGGTGTAGATTCCCGGCGGGTTCTTGAAGAAATTCGGCACGGCTTCGTGCGGAATCGTCGGCACGCCGGTGACGGTTGCCTTGGTTTGCGCGGGCAGCCGCGACGTGGTCGCCATGAGAGCGGCCGCGATGATCAGGCCACTAATCCCTAGCTTTTTCATTCGGAAATCCCTCCCCTCGGACGGGGGGAGTGTAGCCCATTTCCTCCTTGCATGCGGTGCCGGATCAGCGTAAGTTTTGCGGCATTCATATTCGCCGGTCGCGCAGTCATTCCTAGTGCCTTGTCTTCAGGAGGACGGTATGCGAATTAGTCGGCAATTCCTCGTTATAACGATCGTCGGTATCTGTGTGTCGCTGTTTACCGCCGGGTTGGCGCACGCTCAGTCGTTCCAGGGCGGTTTGCGCGGCTCGGTCAAGGACGCACAGGGCGTCATCCCCGGCGTCACTGTGACGCTGACGAACGAGGCCAACGGCGTCACGCGCGACACGATCTCGAACTCATCGGGCGAATATTCGTTCCCCGCGGTCGACCCTTCGAGCTACACCGTGAAAGCCGCGGTGCAGGGCTTCAAGACCTTCGAGCGGAAAGGGATCCGCATCGGCACCCAGCAGTTCATCACGCTGGATATCGCGCTCGAAGTCGGACAGCTCGAAGAATCGATCACCGTCACGGCAGACGCGCCACTGATCGAAACGTCGAACGCGTCGCACGGCGAAGTGCTCGACGCGAAGACGATCGAATCGCTGCCGACGATCGGCCGCAACGTGTTCCTGATGGCCGTCACGGTACCGACGGTGCAGAGCAGCGGCGACACGCACTGGAACCGCATGCAGGATCAGACCGGCGCCTCGGCGATCTCGCTCGGCGGCGGCGGCGTGCGTTCGAACAACTATCTGCTCGATGGCTTCCCGGTCACTGACCTGGCGAATCGCTCGGCGACCAATCCGAGCGGCGAGATGGTTGAGGACGTGCGCGTCCAGGTGCACACGTATGACGCCGAGATGGGCCGCACCGGCGGCGGCGTGCTCAACACGACGGCGAAGTCGGGTGCCAACAGCTGGCGCGGATCGGCGTTCTTCCAGAATCGTCCGAACGCGATGATTGGTGCGTTGTTCTTCAACCAGATTCGCGGCATCGAGAATTCGCCGCAGTTCTGGCGCTCGGCGGGCGGCGGCTTCGGTGGTCCGATTGTCCACAACAAAACCTTCTTCTGGGTTGCGGGCGAAGGCTATCGCGATGGTCTGTCACAGAACGCCGTCATGAACGTGCCGACGCAGGCCTGGCGCAACGGCGACTTCAGCAGCTATCGCGATGCGGCAGGCAACATGATTCCGATCTACGACCCGCTCACGGGCGATTCGAACGGCATCGGCCGCACGGCGTTCCCCGGCAACATCATTCCGCAGAACCGCATCAGCGTGTTCGCGCGCGAGTACCTGAAAGCGATTCCGATGCCGTCAAACGTCCTGGCGACCGGCGCGGGACAGCTGCCGGCACAGGACGTCATTGACGACGCCGCGCAGCAGGGATCGATCAAGCTCGATCATCACTTCAACGATGCGGTTGGGTTGAGCGGCGTCTACCTGTTCCAGAACTCGTCGGAACCGGATCGCAATTTCTTCCCGGATGCGCCGTATGCGTATCCGAGCTATCAGCTCGATCGCGCCATCAACGTGTTCGTGTTGAACAACACTTACATCATGAACTCGAGCACGGTGGCGACGTTGCGCTTCGGCATGAACACGTTCGAGGACGACAACAGCCTGCCGTACGACTTCGACCCGGCAACGCTTGGCTTCGCGTCGAACTTCGTGAACGCAATGCCGGTGAAAAAGTTCCCATCGATCTCGAACACCGGCTACCAGGGCACGGGATTCAGCGGCGTCAACAACCGCAATTACTACACCTACGGCGGCAACGGCACGATCACCAAGTTGATCGGCGGCCACAGCTACAAGGTCGGCGCCGACTATCGCCTGCTTGGCGTGAAAGCTGAAAACTTCGGTCAGTCGTCCGGGTCGTTCACGTTCAGCGGCACGTTCACCGCGGTGAACCCGACGTCGAACGTTCGCAATTCGATCGCGGACCTGCTGCTCGGTTACCCGTCATCGGGCACGTTCACGCGCAACACACCAGTGAATAACTTCGTGACGTATAGCAGCGCGTATTTCCAGGACGACTGGCGCGCGACCAACAAGTTGACGCTGAACTACGGTGTTCGCTTCGAGAAGGAAAGCGGTCTCCGTGAAGCCGACAACAAGCTGGTCGTCGGCTTCGACAAGACGTCGGTGAGCCCGCTGAACGTCACGATTCCCGCCGATACGGTGGCCGGCACGCCGGCACGCCAGGTCGTGGGCGGACTGATGTATGCCGGTGTGAATGGCAACAAGGAAGAGACCGGCAATCCGCCGGCGATCAAGATCTCGCCGCGCGTTGGTGTGGCCTACAGCATGAACGACAAGACCGTCATTCGCGGCGGTTACGGATTGTTCTGGGCGCCATGGCAGTACGGTGCGAACAACTCCGTCGGCTTCTCGGCGACGACGACGATGGCGCAGCCCGCCAACACGCCGACGCTCTCCGTGACTGATCCATTCCCGACCGGGCTGATCGGCGTGACCGGCAACTCGCTTGGCTTGCTGTCCGGCGTCAGCTCGGACATCAGCTTCGTCGATCCCAACAAGACGGCTCCGTATGTGCACCAGTATTCGATCGACGTGCAGCGCGAGCTGTTTGGCAACTTGAGCGGCAGCGTCGCTTACATCGGTTCGACTGGCCGACGGTTGACCACCGCCGGCAACGTCAATATCAACCAGGTCGATCCGAAGTACTTGCCTCTGGGTACTGCATTGACGCAATTGGTGCCGAATCCATTCTTCGGCGTGGCCGGCGCCGGCACGCTGGCGACGCGCGCGACGATCGAGCGCAACCAGTTGCTGCGTCCGTTCCCGCAGTTCCTCAACGTCAACCAGGCGGAAACGAATCTCGGCAAGTCGCAGTATCACGCCGGCGTGATTCAGATCCGCAAGCGCATGACGTGGTGGAGCGGCAGCTTCAGCTACACCTACAGCCGCCTGTGGGACAACCAGTTCGGCCAGGGCAACTACTACACGTCAGCGCCTGGAATTCTGAACCACTACGAGTTCATCGAGGGGTCGCCCTACTTCAATCCTGATGCGGAGTACGGCCGCAGCCTGATCGATTCGCCGCATAAGCTGTCGGCGACGCCGTCGGTGCAGTTGCCGTTCGGCGAGGGTCGCCGCTTCCTCAACAAGAGCCGCATGGCCAATGCGGTTCTCGGCAACTGGACGATCTCGGCCGTGATCCAGATGCAGAGCGGATTCCCGATTGGCGTCAGCCAGAACACCAACAACACCAACCTGCTCGGCGCAGCGCAGCGTCCCAACATCGTGCCAGGGCAACCCTTCCTCAAGCCGGGAAGCATCACCGATCGTCTGCGCAAGGACCCGAACGACGATCGTTACCTGAATGACCTCGCATTCTCGACGGCGCCGGCCGGCACGTTTGGCAATGCGCCGCGCATCCTGCCTGGTGCGTATTCACCGTGGCGCAACTCGACGGATGTGGCGATCAACAAGGACATCCGCTTCGGCGGCGGCAAGCGCGCCACAGCGCGTCTCGAGATCATCAACCTGTTCGACAATCCGTGGTATGCCGCGATGACCAGCGTCGCGTATGGCAACACCACGAACTTCGGCAAGGTTGAATCGCAGGGCAACTACTCGAGAACGTTCCAGATCACCGGACGGTTCTCGTTCTAAGTTAAAAGTTAAAAATTAAAAGTCAAAAATGGCGGTGAGGCTGAAAAGCTTCACCGCCTTTCTTTTGTGCGATTTTCGTTTGCAATTCCTGCCATCCGGTTGACGCGGACGCGTGGCAGAAATAGAAAACGTCGCTCGCCGAAGACAACGAATTTGGCCAATTTCCGCGCGGCATGCTCCTCGCAGCTTCATGCTGCATGCGACGATGTAAGATCGAATCGGCGAAGGAGAGTTGCCGATGGCGACGACACCCAAGACTGACACTCGCCTCACGTACGACGATTACGTCCGTATTCCTGACGACGGGATGCGTCACGAAATCATTGATGGAGTCCACTACGTGACTCCCTCGCCGGTGCGCCGACATCAGGTGCTGCTCGGACGCTTGCATCTTGCGATTGCCAAGTATCTCGAAATCAATGCCGATTGCGGGGAGGTGTACCTCTCGCCGCTAGATACCGTGTTCACGCGTTGGGATGTGGTCGAGCCCGATTTGCTGTTCGTTGCGGCGGACCAGCGCCATATTCTGACCGACGCGAACGTGCAAGGTCCGCCGGCGCTGGTCATCGAAATCCTGTCGCCAGGCACTCGCAAGCGTGATCTTGGCATCAAGCGCGATCTATTCGATCGTGGTGGTGTTCGTGAGTACTGGATTGTCGCTCCCGAAGAGCATGAATTGATGGTGCAACGCCGAGACGCGAGCGGCTCGCTGGTCGTTGTCGCGAGGCTGCACGGCGACGAGGAGTTGACGACGCCGCTGCTACCGGGCTTCACGCTTTCGTTGGCGAAGTTCTTCGCCGACTAATTGGCCAGCTTCCAGATCGCGTCGGTTCCAGACGACAACCGGGTCAAAACCCTCCCAAGGATGCCGGTGTCTGGCGTGTGCGAGAGGTCGGATGCATCGGTCATGGCTTCGATGAAAATCCCTCGATCGACATCGCGACCAAGGGCGTCCGCATTCATGCTCGCAAGCGCGCACGCCGTATTGAGCAAAGACGCGGCGATCGCGAGCTCGTCGATGATGGTGCGCTCGTGAGCGCCGAGGGTTTCGAGCGTTGAGCGTAGATAGTGGAAGACGATCGGTCGGATCTCCGGCGCGTTGATATCGACGGGCCGCCGCTTCAACGCCTTCAGGTTGACGCGTCCAATTGACGGACCGATGCCGTGGAAGTGCGCGAGCATCAGTAATCGCGCGATGCGCAACCCAGCGGCCGATCTGTCGCGCCGTTCGATGGCCTCTCGCGTCGCGCAGACGACGTAGAGAAAGCCGTGTTGCAACAAGCGCCCAATCGCGCCGGGCCGTCGAATACTCGGCGCCTGTTCTTGTGATGCCGAATAGGGAAGCGTGAGCGACACGTACTCGGCGAATTCCTGTTCGCCCAGTGAGACGACGCGACTACGCGTGAGATCGTCGAGCGCATGCGCGATGCGGGCGATGTTCTGGCGAATGTCGGTGCTGTCGCGTTTCAACATCACGAGCAAATTCTCTCGGAGGATTCGCGTCGTGCGCGCGTCGATCGATCGCCCTGCGATGAGCTCACGCGCGCGCGCTGTTGACGGTTTGGCATCAAGCCATTCATTGCCGAGCGACTCGAGCGCGGTCCGCGATGCGCCGCTAGCGATTGGCGCGCCCTGATTGGCGACGATCGTCGGGCAGCCGAAGCTGGCGGTGACGACGACGCCATCAGGCGCACGATGGAATGAGTACGGAAACACGCGGCAGGTGAGCGGCTTCTTCGCGCCGCCAAGCTCTTGATGGATCCGGCAGCGATTGTCGGAGGACAAAAATACGCACGCGCCATCGTCGCGCTTGCGGATGCGCTGCAAGGCCGGCATCGTCGGCACCGGCTCGAATGGATCACCGACGGTGCCGGAAAGCCATTGCTCCGCGCCGCGTCGTTTGTAGAGCTCGATCTCCGCCGCCGACACGATCACATCGAAGCGACGACAACAGCGGCCGCACTGGGAGCAACTAAATCGCTGCTGCGGATCAATACGCAGAGTAGCCAATGCCTTTAACACGAAGAGCACGAAGGACACGAAGCCGCAGCGCCTTCGTGGCCTTCGTATCTTCGTGTTATTGTCCGGGGCCGCGGCCCGTCGTGTACGGCACGCCGGCGGCCTCGAGTTGTTGTTCGAACTTCTTTAGCTCAGGCTCGAGCGTCCTCAACAACGCGATCTGCGCATTGAGATCCTCGTTCGCGAGCGTGTAGTTCTGGTTTTGCGTCGACGTCGGCGCGCCGCTCAACCCTCTCGTTCCTGCGACGGCGGAATTGACGCGGTCCTGGATATTCGTCGGATCGCCTGATTCGGTGCCGCGCAGCGTTTCATCACCGCGCAGCGAGCGGAGGATCGCGACGACGCGACGATCGAATTGCATCGCCTGATCCATCAACTTCGCATCAGCGGGCGAGTCAACGAGCGCGCGACGGATCGCTTGGGTGCGCGTGCGCATGTTGTTGGCCTGCTCGAGCGCACCGGTGAAGGCGCGCTGCAGCTTCGCGACGTTGTCCTGATACTGCGCGTTCGCCGTGCGCTGCTGCGGCGTCAGCTGCGGCATCGACGGATCGGCGACGACGGTGATCGATTGCGCTTCACCGAGCGTCGTCATCTGGCCATTGACACGCCGCGACAACTGCACGCGATACGTGCCGGGCATCACGAACGCGCCGCCGCCCGTGCCGCCCTGGAACGCCGGTCCGTCATCGTCATCCGTGTTGGCGGCACCGCCACCACCACCACCGCCGAATCCACCACCGCCGGTCGTCGGCGCGGTGGCGCGCAAGTTCCAGACGTAACGATGAATGCCGCGCCCGCCGGGAACGGTGAGACGTCGAACGATTTTGCCGGTTGCATCGGTGATGGTCATCAATGTCGCCGGCGCTTCCTCATCTGCTTCCGCAGTCAGCTGCGCCTGTGTCGGATACTGCGAGCCTTCCTTGATTTCGCCGCGCGACGCGAGCGTGCGGCGCTGACGCGCCGACTGCGCCGCGTCTTTGATCCAATAGGTGAGGATCGCTCCGAGCGGACGGTTTTCGCCGATATACAAGCTCTCACCTTGCGATCCGCGTCCGCGACCTGTCTCCGGCACTTCGAGCATCGCGCTCTTGGTTGCGAAAATCTGACCGGCGCTGTCGAATGTCGACTGCGAGAGCGTGCGGAGTGGTGTGTAATCGTCGAGGATGTAGAAGCCGCGACCGAATGTCGCGAGCACGAGATCATTCTCGCGCTCCTGGATCACCATGTCGCGCACCGCAATCGTCGGCAGGTTGCCGCGCAAGCGGATCCATTTCTTGCCGCCGTCGACGGTGAAGTAGAGACCGAACTCCGTTCCCGCGAACAGCAGGTTCGGATTGACATGATCTTCCGCGAATGACAGTACCGGCGCGTTCGTCGGCAGATCGCCGGCGATCGACTCCCACGATCCACCGCGATTCACGCTCTTGTAGAGATAGGGCTTGAAGTCGCCGTTCTTGGTGTTCTCCCACACGCCGTAGACGACGTTTTCGTCGCTCTTGCCGGCGTAGAGACGATTCACATACACGCCATAGCCGCCGTACTCCGGCAAGCCAGGAACGCGCTCGCTCTTGCGCCAGTTCGCACCGGTGTCGAGCGAGACCTGCACGTTGCCGTCGTCGGTGCCGACATAGAGCAGGCCTTCGCGTTTTCTCGACTCGCTGATCGCCGAGATGTTGCCCCACGTCGCCGTCGATTGATGTTGCGCGACCGCTTCGGGTGTCCAGATGCGTCCCATCACCGGCAGCGTGTTGCGATCAGTCTGTCGAGTGAGATCGGGGCTGATCGCTTTCCATGTATTGCCGCGATCATCGCTGCGGAACAAGCGGCTCGCGCCGAAATACAAGCGCGACGGTGAATGCGGGCTGATGATGAACGGCGTTTCCCAGTTGAAGCGCAACGCCTTTTCACCGCGATCCTCGACCGGCCTGATCTGCACGCGCTCGCTGGTGCGTCGATCCAGACGAACGACGCCGCCGTATTGCGACTCGCCATACACGATGTTCGGATCGACAGGATCGATGCGCGACACGAAGCCGTCGCCGCCGGTGACGACGAACCAATCGTTATTCGTGCCGCCCGCGCCCTTCGCGCGTGACGGGCCGCCGAGCGTGCTGTTGTCCTGCGTGCCGCCATAGACGTTATAGATCGGCGACGCGTTATCGACGTCGACGTTGTAGAACTGCGTGATCGACAAGTTGCTGAAGTGCTTCCACAACTGCCCGCCATCCCACGTCTCATACAAGCCGCCATCGCAGCCTTCGAGCAGGTGATCGGTGTTGTCGGGATCGATCCAGATCACGTGATTGTCGACGTGCTTGCTGCGCTCACCGACGCCGCGGAACGTGCGACCGCCATCCGTTGACACCTGCGTTTGCACCGTCATCACGTACAACTTGTCGGCGTTCTTCGGATCGGGGTGGATGTTTTCGTAATACATCGGCTGCGCCTGCACGGTGGCACGCCGCTGCCAGCTGTCGCCGGAATCGAGCGAGACATAGATCGCGGTGTTCTCCGCGGTCTCGACCTTCGCGTACACCAATCCTTTTTGCGCCGGTGAAAACGCCGGCACGATGCGTCCGAGATCGCCGCCCGGAAGACCAGTGCGAATGCGCCGCCAGGTCGCGCCGCCGTCGGTCGACTTGTGAAGTCCGCTTTCGGGACCACCGTGAATCAGCGTCCATGTATGACGACGACGTTGATGCGCGGTGGCGAGCAACACATCGGGATTGTTTGGATCCATCGCGATGTCGCTGATGCCGGTGTTCTCGCTGATGTTGAGGATCTTGGTCCAGTTCGCACCGCCGTCCGTCGTCTTGTAGAGACCGCGATCACCGCCGCCCGACCACAGCGGACCATACGCGGCGACGTACACAACTTTCGAATCGCGCGGATCGATCACGATGCGGCCGATGTGCTGCGAATCTTTCAAGCCCAGGTTGCGCCACGTGCGTCCCGCGTCGTCGCTGCGATAGACACCATCGCCCCAACCGACGCTGCGCTGGTTGTTCGCTTCGCCGGTGCCGACCCAGATCGTGCTCGGATTCTTCTTGTCGATCGTTACTGCGCCGATCGAGTAGGTGCCTTCATTCTGGAAGACGGGTGTGAACGTCGTTCCCGCGTTCGTAGTCTTCCACACGCCGCCGGATGCGGCGCTGACGTACCAGGTTTGTTTGTCCTCGGGGTGCACGACGATGTTATTGACACGTCCGGACATCAGCGCCGGCCCGATGGAACGGAGGCGCAGATCGCTGAACGTGCCGCTGGCCCAGGGATCCTGATTACCGGCCGCCGCGCCGCTCTGATTTGCAGGCGGCGCGCCCTGAGCGAGAATCACGCCACTTGTGGCGTGATTCGAGTCGAAGGGCCCTCCCGCCAGGGCGACAAGTGCAAATGCAAAGATGAGTTTCTTCATGAGAAGTCAGATTATAGTCAGCCTCGCTATGGGACGGATTCTGGGATGTTTTGCCGCGCTATGTCTTGCCGGAGGGCTCGCGTATGCCCAGCAACCCTTCGACGCGCAGTCCGCCGCAAGCGGCGGACCGCTTGCTCAGGGCAAGGGTGGCGAAGACGAAACCGGGCCCTATGAAGTGGTCGCCAACTGGCCGCAGCAGTGGTCGCCTGCGGGTTATGTCTGGGGCTCGCAGCCGGCGGTCTTTGCGCAGACACCGGACCGCATCTTCATCGGCGTGCGGGGGGAGATCAAGAAACCGGAGCCGGCGCCGCGCGGATTCAACGGGTCGTGGGGATCGACGGGACAGCGCGCGACTGAGCCGCCCTCCGAAACACGCAACTGCATCGTCGTCGTCGATCGCACCGGCAAGATGATCGAGTCGTGGACGCAGTGGGACAAACTGTTCGAAGGCGGCGGCAGCCCGCACAAGATCCGCATCAGTCCGTACGATCCGGAGAAGCACGTGTGGGTCGTCAACGACGGCAAGCACACGATCCACAAGTTCACCAACGATGGTAAGCAACTCGTGATGACGATCGGCGAGGCTGGCGTGCCCGGCGACGACGCGACGCACTTTGGCAGTCCGCAGGACATTGGATTTCTTCCCGATGGTTCGATCCTCGTCGCCGACGGCTTGCGCAACTCACGCGTCGCGAAGTTCGACAAGAACGGCAAGTTCATCTCGTCGTTCGGCACGCGCGGCAACGGGCCCGGGCAGTTAAGTGGCGTGCATGGGATCGCCGTCGACAAGGACGGAAAGATCTACGTTGCGGATCGCTCGAATCGCCGCGTGCAGATCTTCGATCAGTCCGGCAAATCGATCGACATCTGGCCAGGCCTGCGGCAGGCGAATGATGTCGTGCTGAGTAGCGACGGCACGGTGTGGGTCGTCGATGGCACGAACGCGCGACTGTTGCAATTCGATAAGAACGGCAAGCGGCTATATTTCTGGGGCACGTATGGGATGCAGGCCGGACAATTCTGGGAGCCGCATCAGATCTCGATCGACTCGGAAGGCAATCTCTACATCGCGGATAGTTTTGGCGGCCGGACGCAGAAGTATATGCCTGCGAAATCCGGCGATGCGTCGAAACTGATTCGCCAATAAATCATGGATTCAATCAATCGCCGCGGATTCGTCGGCACACTCGGCGCGATCGTTGGCGCTGGATGCATTCCGTATTCGCCAGTGTTTGCCAACACGTCGATCGAACCCAATCGCGTTGTGCACATGGGAGGCGACGGCATTGGCATCACGCCTCGCGAATACGCGGCGCTGCTGAACACGCTGAGCCAGGGCAAGGATGTTAAAGAGGACAACTATTTGCTCGGCGGTGAAGTCGAGGAGTTCGAGCAGCACTGGGCGAAGTTACTTGGTAAAGAGACGGCGGTGTTCATGCCGTCGGGCACGCTCGCGAATCACCTGGCGCTGCGCACGCTTGCCGGTCCGAAGCGTCGCGTGATCGTGCCGGAGATGAGTCACGTCTACAACGACACGGGTGATGCGTGTCAGACGCTCTCCGGTCTCACGCTGATGCCGCTCGCACCGGGCAAAGCGACGTTCACGGTCGCAGACGTCGATGCCGTTCTCGCGCGCACCGCGGGCGGCCGCGTGGCGACCGATGTCGGCGCGTTGTTGATCGAGACGCCGATTCGTCGATTGACTGGGCAGATGTTCGACTGGGAAGAAGCGAAGCGCGTCACTGCATTCGCGCGCAGCATGGGTATTCGCACGCACCTGGACGGCGCACGACTCTTCATCGCGTCGGCCTACACCGGCATCACACCGGCTGAGTACGCATCGCACTTCGATACGGTGTACGTGTCGCTGTGGAAATACTTTAACAGCGGCATTGGCGCGATCCTCGCCGGCCCGAAGAGCGTGCTCGACGGCATGTATCACGCGCGACGCATGTTCGGCGGCAACCTCGCGGTCGGTTGGAATGCCGCACTCGTCGCGCGCCATTTCATGGACGGCTTCGACGGGCGCTTGAAGAGCGCGGTGCAAACATCAGAGGCGTTCTATTCGGCGATCGCGAAACATCCGCGGATCGGCATCGGACGTTTCCAAGACGGCACCAATTTGACGCGCGTGACGTTCAAGGGCATCGATGCGCCGGTGGTGGCGAAGCGAGTCGCCGAACGTGGCATTGCGATGTCGGCGCCGCCGGGTGCGACGACGATCGCGTTTGGCGTCAATGAAACGTGGAACCGTATGACGGCCGCAGATTTGGTCCAGGCGTTCGAGCAGGCGCTCGTATAAATAGGAAAGCACAGACACATGAAGAAATTATTGGTTGGCGTATTGCTGCTTGGTTCAGTCGGACTGCGTGCGAACGGTACGCCCACGCGATTGTTGCGTACGCCGTCGATCAGCTCGACGCACGTCGCGTTTGCATATGCGAACAACATCTGGATCGTCGATCGCAAAGGCGGCGACGCGCGACGACTCACCAGCTTCCAGGGACAGTCGATCAATCCGAAGATCTCGCCGGATGGATCGACCGTCGCGTTCAGCGCGGATTACGCCGGCAACGTCGACGTCTATACCGTCCCCGTGACTGGCGGAGAGCCGCAGCGACTCACGTGGCATCCCGGCGCGGACACTGTTCAGGGCTGGACGCCCGATGGCACGAAGATCATGTTTGCGTCGGGGCGCCAGACTGCGGCGCCGAGTGCAGCGCCACGATTCTGGACGGTACCTGCGAAGGGCGGCATCGCGGAGCCGATGCCATTGCCGCGCGGGTATCAGGGAAAGATTTCTCCCGACGGCCGGCGCATCGCGTATCGCATGAACACGTCGTGGGATGAAGAACGCCGCAACTATCGCGGTGGACAGAATCGTCCGGTGTGGATCGTTGATCTCAAGTCGTTCGATCTGGTCTCGCCGCCGTGGACGGATTCGAAGGACGTCGATCCCGCGTGGCTCGGCGACACGGTGTATTTCATTTCCGATCGCGACGGCATCGCCAACGTGTGGTCGTACGACACCAACACGAAAGCGCTGACGCAGCGGACCAAGTTCATCGACTACGACGTGAAGTCGCTCGATGCCGGCGCCGGCGTTGTCGTGTTCGAGCAGGCCGGGTATCTGCACGTGCTCGATCCGAAGACGAACAAATCCGAACAACTGACGATCAATGCGAATGGCGACTTCCCGTGGATGATGACGCACCTCGAAGACGTGACGGCGAGGATGACGAACATCAGCCTGTCGCCGACGGGCAAGCGCGTGCTGGCGGAGGCGCGTGGTGAGATCTTCACGATTCCGGAAGAGAAGGGTGATGTTCGCAATCTGACGCGCTCGAGCGGATCGGCCGAGCGCCAGCCGGCGTGGTCGCCGGACGGGAAATGGATTTCGTACTTCAGCGACAAGTCTGGGGAGTACAAGCTGGTGATCGAATCGCAGGACGGGCTCGGACAGCCGCGTGAGATTGGATTCCAGAAATCCCAGTTCTATTACACGCCAGTGTGGTCGCCCGACTCGAAGAAGTTGATGTACACCGATACGAACCTCAACGTGTGGGTGATGGACATTGCGACCGGCGCCACGAAGATCGTCGGCAACGATCCGTGGATGGTGCCGCAGCGCACGTTGTTCCCGACGTGGAGTCCTGACTCGAAGTACGTCGCGTTCGCATCGCGCTTGAACACGCTGTATCGTGCGATCGTGGTGGCGAACGTCGAGACCGGCGAGAAGCATCAGATCACGGATGGTCTCGCTGATGCGATGTATCCGGTGTGGGACGCGAGCGGCAAGTATCTGTGGTTCCTCGCGTCGACCGACTTCGGTCTCGCATCACAGTGGCTCGACATGACGTCGTACGGGCGCGAGGAAACGTTCTCGTTGTATCTCGCCGTGTTGAAGAAGACGGATCCGAGTCCGCTGCTGCCAGAGAGCGATGAAGATCCGGGCGTCGGCACCCGCACCGAAAACGAAAATCGCAACGCAAATAGAGAACCCGTCACGGTGCAGATCGATTTCGATCGCCTTCAACAGCGCATCGTCACCGTGCCTAACAGCGCCGTTCCCGCTCGGCGATATTCATCGCTCAAAGCCGGCGTGGCCGGCAACGTCTTCTTCCTCGAAACATCGAGTGCGCTTGGCGCTCGCGGAGCCACGCTGCATCGCTTCCGCTTGAGCGATCGCAAGTCCGAGGAGTTCCGCACCACCGTCGCTGAGTACGCAATCAGCGCCGATGGCAAGAAGCTGGTCTACCGGACCGCACCGCCGCCGGCGAATCCGAACGCACCGCAGAATGCGAACAACGCCAACGCGCGGCCGCAGTTGTTCCTGGTCGATGCCGACAAAGGAATTCCGTCGGCGAACAGCGGCCGGCTCGATGTGACGCTGCGGATGCAGCTCGATCCGAAGGCCGAGTTCGCGCAGATCTTCAATGAGGGCTGGCGCCTGCAGCGTGACTATTTATATGTGCCGAACATGCACGGTGCGAACTGGCCGCGCATGAAAGAGATGTATGGCGCGATGCTGCCGAGCGTGCAGCACCGTGCTGATCTCAATTACCTGCTCGACAACATGGGCGCCGAGATCGCGATCGGCCACTCGTACGTGCGCGGCGGCGACATGCCCGAGGTGCCGCAGAATCCCGGCGGACTGCTGGGCGCTGATTTCACGATCGAGAACGGCCGCTACAAGATCGCGAAGATCTACGACGGCGAAAGCTGGAACCCGGATCTACGCGCGCCGCTCGCTGCGCCTGGCGTGAACGTCAACGTCGGCGACTTCATTCTCGCGATCGACGGCATCAACCTGCAGGCGCCGGATTCGATCTATCGATTGCTTGATGGCACCGCGAATCGCCAGACCGTGCTGACGCTCAACACTACGCCGAACACGCAAGGCGCGCGACAAGTCACCGTCGTGCCAGTCGGCAACGAGCAGAATCTCCGCACGCGCGCGTGGGTGGAAGAGAATCGCCGGTACGTCGACAAGCGATCGAACGGACAGATCGCATATGTCTACGTGCCGAACACCGGCCAGGGTGGCTTCGATGCGTTCAATCGTTATTACTTCGCCCAGCAGGACAAGGCGGGCGCGGTGATCGACGAGCGCTATAACGGCGGCGGTTCTGCCGCCGACTACATCATCGATGTGTTGCAGCGCGACTTCGACGGCTACTTCAACAACGTCGCCGGCGATCGTCGTCCATTCACATCACCGTCCGCAGGCATCTGGGGACCGAAGGTGATGATCATCAACGAGATGGCGGGCTCCGGCGGCGACTTGATGCCGTGGATGTTCCGCTATCGCAAGATCGGCCCGCTCGTCGGCAAGCGCACGTGGGGCGGACTCGTGCACACCGCCGACACGCCGCAGTTCATCGACGGCGGATCGATGATCGCGCCTCGCGGCGGCTTCTTCACGAAAGAAGGCAAGTGGGCGGTTGAGAATGAAGGCACGCCGCCGGACATCGATGTCGAGAACTGGCCGAAGGATATGATCGCGGGTCGCGATCCGCAGCTCGAGAAAGCGGTTGATGAAGCGCTGCGCTTGCTGAAAGAGAAACCTGTGAATCGCATGACGACGGAGCCTCCGCCGCCTTCATGGGGCAAGCGACCAGGCGGACAGTAAATGGCGTACCTGGATGACTCGAGTCGTGTCAACGGGCAGATCGTCATGATGACGATCCCGGCCTTGGCGTTTTTTGCGCTTCGGGGGATTCAATCTGTCGGCGGTGACTCGTCCGCCAATCTCGAGGAACTGTTGCGATACGTCAGTTATCTGATTTGGATCTCGCCCATCTTCGTGATCGTCCAGATCACGAAGATGGTGTCGGGCACCGCGGCACGGTCGTGGCAAAACCTCCTGTGCACGGTGGTTACGGCTGCTGCCGCAGCGATTCTGTGGGCTAATTCGGGCATTCAATTAAACGTGCTATAATCTCTTTACTTCTGCGCTGGGTCCTCGATTTCCTTCAGGATTTCTGTTCCACTCGAATCCTTTTGCTCAGATTCACACACGCCGCCAGTGTGCGCGTGATGTCCATAGTTAGATAGCCTGCGGTTTGCGGTGGTCAGGGAACGCTCCAGGCAATGTGTGAGGAGTGTTCTGTACATGTCGTTTGATTCTTTGGGCCTCTCGCCCTCGTTGTGCGCGCCTTTGGCGCGCCTGGGCTACGAGACGCCCACCCCCGTTCAACTGCAGTCGATTCCGATCGTCTTGACCGGCCGCGATCTGCTCGCACGCGCGCAGACTGGCACCGGCAAGACGGCGGCGTTCGGCCTGCCGATGATCGACCGCCTCTCGGTGAAAGGCGGCGTATCGTCGGTGAGCCGGCGTCAACCGCGCGGACTGGTGCTCGTGCCGACGCGCGAGCTCGCATTGCAGGTCCACAAGTCGCTGTCGACTTACGCGGTGCCGGCGAACCTTCGTATCACCGCGATCTTCGGTGGCGTCTCGATCGTGCCGCAGAAGCGCGACCTCCAGCGCGGCGTCGACATCATCGTCGCGACGCCCGGACGTTTGATCGATCACATCGAGCAGCGCACGGTCGATCTGTCAGCGATTCAAGTCCTCACGCTCGACGAAGCGGATCGCATGCTCGACATGGGATTCCAGCCGGCGTTGAAACGCATCCTGCCGCTGCTGCCGAAGGATCGGCAGACGCTGTTGTTCTCGGCAACGTTCGCGCCGGAAGTGGTGAAGTTGTCGGAAGCGTTCACGCGCGAGCCGCAGCGAGTTGATGTGTCAGCGGGCCAGCCGATGGCGTCGCTCGTCACGCATCTCGTGCATCCAGTTGCCAATCAGCGCAAGGGCGATCTGCTCAAGCACATCATCCAGTCGACGGGTGGCGCGCAGGCGCTCGTCTTCTGCCGCACCAAGCACGGATCGAATCGCGTGGGGCAGTGGCTGGAGCGCGCGGGCATCAACGCCGGCGTGATTCACGGCAACAAGAGCCAGGGCGCGCGGACGAAGGCGCTCGCGGATTTCAAGGCGGGGCGCAGCCACGTGCTGGTCGCGACGGACATTGCTGCTCGCGGCCTCGACATCGCGCAGCTGCCGCTGGTGATCAATTTCGATCTGCCGTTGGTGCCGGAGGATTACATCCATCGCGCCGGACGAACAGGTCGGGCGGGTCTGACTGGCAAAGCGGTCTCTTTGGTCTCACATGAGGATCGCGATCTGCTCCGTCGCATCCAGCGATTGCTGCCGTCACCGATCGAACACGTTGCGATCGAAGGTTTTGCCGCGAGCGCGGCATCGCATGAAGCGCTGCCCGATGAAGGCCGCCGCCATCACAGCGCGCGTCCGAATCGCTTCGGCGGAAGCAATCGCTTCAGCGGAGCTCGGAAACGCCACGGTGCATCGAGTCGCGTCCAGGCGGCATCGCGCCGCGCCTTCGCCCGCGGGTAAAAAAGTTCCAGGGTTCCAAGGTTCCAGGGTTCCAGGGTTTGGTTCTATTGGAGTTCCAGCGTCCGGCAAAAACCCGGTACCGCAGAACCAAACTTTGGAACCCTTGGAACCTTGGAACTTTGGAACCTGTTCTTTAAAGGGGCCGACGGGCGATCGCTTCGAAGAAGTCGCAGTGCTTCACAAATCCTAGCGATTCGTAGATACGGATCGCTGGAACGTTGTCCTCACGCACGTTCAATCCGACGGTTTTCAGATGACGCAGCCGATGCAACACGGCTGACGTGACGATCTTTCCCAGGCCGCGGCCGCGGCGATCGCGACGCGTATAGACGTTGCCGATCGCGGCGGCGCCTTCCTCTGGTGCGAAGAGATGCGTGCCGGCGGCGGCGACGAGCTCGCTGCCTTCATACACGCCGAAGAACACGCCGTGCGGGACCATCGAGTCGTAGAAGAAATCCGGTGACTCGTGCGTGGCCTCGCCGTCCGCGTAGAGTTTCTTCAGCGCCTCGAGATCGGTTTTGCCGAGCCGCTTCGCTTGCTCTGAGATATCGCTGTCACCACCAGCCCATGCCATCCTGATCATTGGCTTGACGTTCGTGACTCTGACGTGACGTTCGATTTCTTCGAGCGCGTCCTCCTGCACTTGCAGGTGCACGGGCCATGAGCAGTGATCGAGCGCTTCTTTGATGCTGCCCGTGCCGTGCGCGAAGAGGATGCTGGTGTCGTAATCGTGGAGGACGAGCGTGATATCGGGCGTGAACCATTGACACTTCACGAACATGCGATCGGTGAGATCGCCCAGCGCGTAAACGCACCAGCGCGGGTCGCGCTGCAGGATGGCCCGGATTTCACTCTTCTCTCTCAGCTGCATTTGAGCAGGCCATCAGGCTATCAGGCCATCGGGCCATCAGGCCAGTGGGCCATCAGGACTGTCTCAGTCTTCCGGGTCAGACAGGGCGTCGATAGCTGCGAGATCCTTGAGTCGTCCCGCGGCGCGTTTGTTCTTGAGGAACTCCTCGCGACCGATAAAGGGCACGATTCGCGAGCCGAACGTCGCGTCCAGGCGACCGTTCCAGACCTCGTCCCAAGTGACGCCGTCCACGGCACTCATGATGTGAATCTGCACCGGTGGCACACCCATTTCCAGAACGGTACGGGGAGAGACGAACTGCGCCGCGGTCATCGGAATGTCGGGACAGTCAAAGCTGTGGATCGCCGCGATCAAGCGTTCAGCATTGTCGGTGGTGGGCCGCACCAGGATATCGAGATCGCCGGTGTATCGCGGCGCGCCGTGGACGGCGAGGGCGCGCGCGCCGACGATGACGAATTCAACGCGCCGGTCGAGTAGTAACGCGCAAAACTCGTCGAAGTCGGGCGCCAGATCCACTGAACTGCCTGCTGAAGAAAGAGGCTGATACGGCCACGTTCTTTGCGACGTGGATGTCGCGAGATTCCGTTTACATCGCCCCCGCGGACGCGCAACGAAAGATCATAGAGGCTTGGCGGCGGTGGCTTTCCGAAAGTTCCAGCGTTCCAATTGTTCCACGGTTTGGTTCCGCCGAAGTTCCAAAGTTCTTCCTCAGGTTCCCGGCGTCACGGCTTCGTTCACCAAATGGCGAAACGACTCCGGGTCGATCGCCGGATAGCGATACAGTTGTGGAAAAATCATCTCGAACAGCTCCAGCAGGCGGCCCGGTTCGACGAGGTGCCTGGACAGCATCGCCGCGACGTCCTGTCGATCCTGCGCGTGGCCGCGCTCGATCTTCGCGAGCGCTTGTGAATAGAAGTCATAGTGATAGAACGCGACGCGCCCTTCCTGCGCGATGAAGGCGCTGCGCGTCTCCCAGCCCGGGACCGGCGGAATAAAGTGTGCCGGCACGGCCAGTTCGACATTAATCCCGAGCTCGTCTTTCAGACGAGCGATCGCCCGGAAGACTTCGTCACCTTCAGGGACAAACGTGAGATCGATGTCGATCGTGGAATCACGCCATCCCAGGAGGACAGCGCTGACGCCACCCGCCATGTAGACACGCGTGTCGCGTGAGACGGCGCTGCCGAGCGCGCGCATGAACCGCTCGGCGTGCGCGCGGCTCGTCAGCCCGCGCATGCCGCGGCCCGCTCGAAGCTCACCAAGCGCCGAATCACCGCGATGGCGACGCCGTACGGCACCACGTCGTTTCGTCACGAACCGGGGAACACCTCAGCGACCTATCGCGTGATTGAAGCGGTCGATCCCGTCGGTGGCCGCGAGCGGCTGGAATTCGTGATGTACGATGCGAGCCTCGCCGCCACGGAATCGAGCGGCAACGTGCCGACCGGCTTTTCCGTCTCGAACGACTACCTCGATCACTACAACTCGTTCTACTGGGACAAGCTGGCGATGGCGACGCATCCCAACGACCGCGCCTACGCCGTGAATTACAACTGGATGCTCGACGGCGATGTCGGCGGCCACCTGTTGAGCCGCCCGGTGCCGCACTCGATCAAGCGGCCGCTCGAGAGCCGGCTCTGGTTTCGCTGTCCGAATCAGCCCTCGACCTCCTCCCACGCCTTGAGCGCCAGCGGCGCGAAGCCTTCCTTGATGGGCCGCGTGCTGCCCGGCGGCGCGTCGCAGGTGATCCAAGTTGCGTATAACAGCCAAGGCAAGGTCACGTCCTACACCGATCCGCTCGGTCGACAGACCACGTACGCCTACGCGACGAATGGTCTCGACCTGCTCGATGTGCATCAGGCTGTCAGTGGGGGGACCGATCTGCTGCAAAGCTTCTCGAGCTACAACTCGATCCACCTGCCCGCGACCGCCACCGATGGCGCGTTGCAGGATACGGACTTCACCTACAACTCGCTCGGCCAGCCGCTCACCGTGACCAATGCGAAGAACGAGACGACGACCTTCGCGTACAACTCGACAACCAAGACGCTCACCAGCGTCACTGGTCCGGTCAGCGGCGCGACGACCTCGTTCACCTATGACGCCATCGGCCGCGTCGAGAGTGTGATGACCTCCGATGGCTACGTCGTCGAGTTCGAGTACGACGCGCTTAATCGGTTGATCTCAAAAACCTATCCGGATGCCACGACTGAAACGTTCACCTACGATCGTCTGGATCTCACCCAGGTGAAGGACCGTCTTGGCCGCATCACGCGGCATTTCTATGACGGCTTCGGCCGTCTCATCGCAACGCGCGATGCCGCCGGCCGCACGGTGTCGTATGTCTGGTCGAAGAACGGCGTCCTGGATGCGCTCGTCGACGCGAAAGGTCAGCGCACGACATGGGAGCGGGACGCGCAAGGCCGCGTCACGCGCGAGCTTCGCGCCGACGGCACCACGGACACCACATACACTTACGACACGGCCGACCGTCTCTCCACGGTCACGGACCCGATGGATCAGGTGACGATCTTTACCTACAACACCGACGACAGCCTGGCGAGCACCGGGTTCACGAACGAAACGATCGCGACGCCGGACATCTCGCACACCTACGACACGTACTATCGGCGCCCGACGACGATGGTCGACGGCAACGGCACGACCACCTACAGCTACGTCGCGGCAGGCACGAATGGTGCGGGCGCGTTAGCGAGCGTCGATGGTCCCTTCAGCAGCGACACCATGAATTACACGTATGACGAGCTCGGCCGCGTCGCGACGCGAATGCTGAACTCCACGGGCACGGAGATCACCTACGACGCACTCGGCCGGCTATCGCAGCTGGAGTTCCCGATCGGAACTTTTGATTATACGTACGTCGGGCAGACCGGCCGCCGCGCGAGCGTGACATATCCCAATAGTCAAACGACGACATATAGCTATCTCGATGACGAGCACGACTTCCGCCTCCAGACGATTCATCACAAAAATCCGAGCGCGGCGACGCTGTCGAAGTTTGACTACACTTACGACGCAGTTGGCAACATCCTGACGTGGCGGCAAGAGCGCGCGGGCGCCACGACGCAGATCTACACGTTCACGCATGACCTCGTCGATCAGTTGACGAGCGCGGTCCTCACCGACACGAGCGCGCCGGCAACGATCTTAAAGCGGCAGGCGTGGGCGTACGACGTGGCAGGCAATCGCACCGTGGATCAGACGGACGACGCGGTCTTCGCGACGACGCACGGCAGCATGAATCGCCTCCAATCGCGCGCGCCGGGCGGACCCATTGTGTTCAGCGGCTCGTTGAACGAAGCGGCGACAGTGACGATCGACGGCAAGCCGGCCGAGGTTGACGCGTCGAATAATTTCCGAGGCACCGCGACGCTCGCGGGTGCGACCACAACAGTAACGCTGAAGGCGAAGGATTACAGCGGCAACGAGACTACCAAGCAGTACGAAGTCGATGCGAGCGGCAGCACAACGAGCTACACGTACGACGCGAATGGCAATCTCACCTCGGATGGCACGAAGACTTACTATTGGAATGCCCTGAATCAGCTCGTCGAAGTCAAGCAGGGCACAACAACGCTGGCAGCATTCGAGTATGACGGTGACGGGCGACGTACGGAGAAAGCTGCGTCAGGGCTTACCCATGCTTACATCTACGACGCCGAGGACATCGTCGAGGAGCGGATCACGGGGTCGAGTTCGGACACGATTCGCTACTACCACGGCGGCGGGATCGATGAACCGCTGGCGCGAAAGAACAGCAGCGATGTAGTGACATTTTACTTGGCCGATCATCTCGGCAGCATCGTACAGGAGACGAGTTCAAGCGCCAACGTGGCGGTGGATCGCGAATATGATCCGTGGGGCCATTTGCTACAGGGCGCGGCGACATCGGGATATGCATACACGGCTCGCCAATGGGATTCCGAGATTGGCCTTTACTACTACAGGGCTAGGTATTACGACCCTAGCGCTGGACGTTTCGTCAGTGAGGATCCGATCGGATTCAATGCCGGACCGAACTTCTTTGCTTATGTTCTTGGCAGCCCGATCCAGTACCGCGATCCTTCGGGGCTTGAGTTAATGCCGGCAGGCGTTCCTTACATGCAGCCCGTGACGTCTGGTGCCGCGGGGGCTCTTTTGCGGGGAGTGGCGGAAGGCGCCATGGCTGCCGGCGCAATAGTTGTAACTGCCGGTATTGCTACGTTTGCGGGCGTGCCAATGGCTCTGACTACCGCCACCGTCGGCGCCATAGGCGCGTTAGCCGCAGGTTTGACAGTAGCAGAGACGATTGTTAACTACATAACAGACAACACGGAGGGCCTTGCCCGCACCGCCGGCGGATTGATGGGAGGCGCGCTTGTTGGTGGCGTAGCTGCGGAGGTCGGCTTGTTCCCGGGCGTCAGCAAGGACAACCCCTGGACGTTCGGCAAAGGAAAGGATTTTAAGAGAACCGACCTTCCGTTATCAGTGGATCTCTTGAACGTGCTCGCAAAAGGCGCCGACAAGGCAAGTGGCACGGGAGCGACGGTAGGAGCAGGCGCGGCGGCGGCGTCCTGCAAGCGGTGAGCCTTGTGCACCCAGTTTTGCGGAGGGCATGACGATGTGGAATCGGTTCGTTCACTATCTGGCGTCCCATTGGGTGCTCGCTAAGGGCCTCATCGTCGGAACCGGGTTCGTTCTCGGTCTAGGAGTACTGCTCTTGCGAGCAACGATCGGCGCTCGGATGCGCTCTCGCAAGCGCGGTTATAGAGTCAGGTATATCGGAAGGGGCAACTACATTTACGAGGAGCGAGTCCCCGCAACGGCGTCTGAGGTCCAATCGATCTGGTACAAGCTGCGTATGTCGCCGTCTCAGATCGCTTTCGGAAGGTGCCAACAGCTCCCGTTTCATGGTGAGCCGCTCGACGGATCTGTCGAGCCGCAGCTCCCAGGTGAAGAGCGATGGAATGATCAAGTTCCGTCATGGGCTCAGGGGCGTCGTAAGGAGATTCTCCATCGAATAGCAGAATGCTTTCGCGTTCCAGAGGAGGAAGCCAGCGGTGGGCGTACCAAACCCTGAGGCCGCCCGTACTGTCCCGTGGCCGACGGCGGTAGCGGGCCGCGCGGCCGGTCATCACTGACTCATGCTGACCCGAAGTAGAGGTTGAGCAATCCACCTAGCCGCGATCGACGATGAACGGGCCGACCGACTCGACCTCGCCGCTGTCGAGTGAACAGACGATTTCCGACACCTTGATGATTGCGTTCACAGTGGTAGTGTGCGACGTCTTCATCTATGACCAGGCGCAAATGTTTCTCGCCGAGCGGCACGATGCGATCGAGACATTCCTCTTTGATCGAGCGAATGAACCGCTCGGCATGCGCGTTTGCGTTCGGCGCGCGGATCGGCGTCTGAATCAGGCCATCAGGCATCGGGCAATCAGGCCATCAGGCGCTAAGACAGGCCAGCAGGCCATTTGGGATCAGGCAGTCAGGATTCAGTTCGCCGCAGACACCTGATGGAGACTTCTTCGTTTTCCCTGACTGCCTGATCACCCGACGGCCTGCCCTTGCGCGATGGCACCGTGGAAACCTATGACTTGGCGGATCGCGCTGCGTCGTTGCCCGATCGACGGATCTTTCTGACGTCGGTCACCGATCCGCAGGGCCATACGATCGAGTACACCTACGACTCGAGTTTCCGCATCGTCGCGGTGACCGACGCGATCGGAAAGGTGACGACGCTCGACTACGAGGCCGCCGACCTGGAGGTGATCCGGTTTCGTGGACACTTCCGCTACCTTGCGTGAACGACTCGTTTGACGCGACGCAGCTTTATTTGCGCGCCACGGCTTCGTTCACCAAATGGCGAAACGACTCCGGGTCGATCGCCGGATAGCGATACAGTTGTGGAAAAATCATCTCGAACAGCTCCAGCAGGCGGCCCGGTTCGACGAGGTGCCTGGACAGCATCGCCGCGACGTCCTGTCGATCCTGCGCGTGGCCGCGCTCGATCTTCGCGAGCGCTTGTGAATAGAAGTCATAGTGATAGAACGCGACGCGCCCTTCCTGCGCGATGAAGGCGCTGCGCGTCTCCCAGCCCGGGACCGGCGGAATAAAGTGTGCCGGCACGGCCAGTTCGACATTAATCCCGAGCTCGTCTTTCAGACGAGCGATCGCCCGGAAGACTTCGTCACCTTCAGGGACAAACGTGAGATCGATGTCGATCGTGGAATCACGCCATCCCAGGAGGACAGCGCTGACGCCACCCGCCATGTAGACACGCGTGTCGCGTGAGACGGCGCTGCCGAGCGCGCGCATGAACCGCTCGGCGTGCGCGCGGCTCGTCAGCCCGCGCATGCCGCGGCCCGCTCGAAGCTCACCAGGCGCCGAATCAGCGCGTTGTAGCGCGAGTGAGCCGTCCGCGGATCTTCCGCCGCCAACCGCAGATACAGCCGATGCTCTGCGCCTACCGCCCGCTCGAGTGATACGTCGAATCCGAGCCGGCGAAGCCGCGGCGCACCGATTGATACCAGGTCGGCGGCCGCGGAGTCATGCGACGCACTGAGATCGCGCAGACCGATCTCGACGATGTCACCGCCGGGAAGATGCGAGAGCTCCACGGCCGGATTGTACGCCATCGTCAGCGTGGTTTCTTGTCGCCCGTCTGCTCTTTCTCACGATTGAGCTCCGTGATGTCAATCGTTTCGGACGCTGAACCGAGTAAGTGCCGAGCGAAGTAATCGCCGCGCAGCCAATTCACGTAACCCGACACCGGCGCGTACGAGTGACGCACGCCGGGCAGCACGAACATGTCGAAGCGCTTGTTCGCTTTGATCAGCGCATCGGCGAGTCGATACGTGTTTGCCGGGTTCACGTTGTTATCGTAGTCGCCGGTGATCAGCATCAGATGGCCCTTCAGGTTTTTCGCCAGCTCCGAGTTCTTCTCGATGTCGAACTCGTAGGTCACCTTGCCGTCCTTCTCGATTTCCTTGATGCCGTGGTTCTTCTCGCTCCACGTGTTGTTGTAGACATTGTTCTCGTGGTTGCCCGACTCCGACCACGCCACCTTGAAGAAATCGGGATAGACGAGAATCGCCGCCGCCGACATGAAGCCGCCGCCAGAGTGGCCCCAGATGCCGACGCGGTTGATGTCGATGAACGAATGCCGCCGCGCCAGTTGCTCGATGCCCGTTTTCTTGTCGGCGAGTCCGTAGTCGCGCAAATTGCCATAACCGTAGTTGTGATACCACTTCGATCGCTGCGGGTTGCCGCCGCGATTGCCGAGCTCGACGACGATGAAGCCGAACTGCGCGAGGTTGACGCTGTTGTTGCGCGGATTGAACGTCTTGGTGACGCTCTCCGTCTGCGGACCTGGATAGACGTAGGCGATGATCGGATACTTCTTCGCCGGATCGAAGTCGAACGGCTTGTACATCACGCCATAGATATCCGTGATGCCGTCATCCGCTTTGACCACGAACGGCTCGGGGAACTTGTAGCCGGCATCGAGCAGCGGCTTGAAGTCCGGTGCTTCGAGCTTCATCACGCTCACGCCGGTGACGTCATAGAGCGTCGATTCCGGAACGCCGTCGACGCGCGACGCGTTGTCGACGAAGAATCGTGCCGATTCGGTGATCGAGACGTTGTGCGAGGCGTCACCTGGATCGATCAGCTTGACGCCGCTGCCGTCGAAGCCGACGCGATAGAGATGCGTGTAGTAGGGATCCTCACCCTTTTCACGGCCGCCCGCAGTGAAGTAGAGCACGCGGCCCTTGTCGTCGACGCCTTCGATGCCGGTGGTGACGAATTCACCTTCGGTGATGCGATTCTTCAGCGCGCCGGTAGCGGCGTCATAGAGATAAAAATGTCCCCAGCCGTCTCGCTCTGACCAGAAGATCAATTCCGTCCCGTTGGTGACGAGCCGCAGCGGCTTCGACTCGATGTAGGTATTGAGCCGCTCTTCGATCAGCGTCTTGACCTCGCCGGTCGTCGTGTCGGCGACGGCGACGTCCATGCGGTGCTGATCGCGGCTGAGGCGTGTGAAGTACAGCTTGTCAGGCGTGTCGCTGAGCAACTGCGCCGGAATTGGCCGACGCGGATCGCGCTGGATGTTGTTGCGCTGCGGCGCCTGGGCGATCTGCACCGTCTGATCGGGGAAGCGATCTTCCTTGACGGTCGTGCGCTGCTTCGAATTGCGATCGAAGACGTAGATCTCCGATTGCGGCACGTTCGGCTCGCCGGGCATCGCATAACGATAGGTTTCGAGCGTCGGGCGCGGCTGCGCCAGCGTGTTGATCACCCACAGGTCCGCCACCTTGCGGGAATCGCGGCGGACGAGCGCGAACTTGTTCGAATCACGCGACCAGGTCAGGTTGATCGCCGGCACGCGGCCAGTCGGATCCGCCATGTCGCGCTCTTCTTCCTGCTGCACCGTGCCGCCCTCGTCTTGCTGTTGCTGCTGCTGTTGCTGTTCCTGCTCGCGCTGGTTCTGGATGTCGCGCTGCGAGCGGCCGTAGCTGTAGTTCTCTTCGCCGTCGGTGGTGAGCTGCACCTCGACGATCGACGAATCGTCAGCCTTCTTCAATGCCTTCGCGAAGTTGTCCGCGTCCATCATGTAGAGATTTTCTTTGCGCGCGAAGACGACGGTCTTCTCGTCGGGTGAGAACGCGGCCCATCGCGGCAGGCGAGCGGGATGCGGATCCGCATCGAGCAATGTCAGTCGCGCGGTTCCGAGGTCGTACTCGAAATGCAGCGTCTTGTTTCTCGCCGCGGCTCGTGCCGCACTCGAGCCACCTTGCGCGCCACGCTGCTGTGGCCCCACCTCCGCTAAAGCTACGGTGGGCAAGTCGTCTGGATCGTCCTGCTGCCGCTGCTGCTGTTGATCGTTGGTGGTCGTCGACTTCGGCGGAGTGGCGATCACGGCATCGGCCGGCACTTGCACATCAAATTCGAACGCCGTGTCTTTTTTCACGAAGCGGATGTTCGAAAACGGCAGGTGCTGCGCGTCGTAGGGCAACCGCGTGATCGTGGTCAGATTCGCCGCCATCTTCGCGTGATCGAACAGCGGCGCCTTGGTCCGCTTGATCGGATCGACGAACATGAACCGTCGCCCTTCGCGCGTCTGGTATTCGTACCAGAAGCGATCGCTCAGCTCGAGCCAGCGTGGTTGCACGCTCGTATCGAACACAAGCTTGCCGACCTTCTGCGACGTCCACTGCGCCGCGAGATCGTAGTTCGGTGTGACTGGACCTGGCTCAGCCTTTTGTTGGGCGCGGAGCGACGGCGCGGACAATGCGAGAACGAGCGTAGAGAAGCACAACGCGGCGCGAATGGAGGAGTGGGACATCTGGAACTCCTGAAAGGATGTTTCGTGCGCGGATTATACAGGCTGTCAGGCCGTCAGGCTGTCAGGCCGTCAAAAACAAAAGGCGGGCCGCTAGGCCCGCCCCTGATTGCTCGATTCCTGATTGCTCCTGATTGCTCGATTCCTGATTGCTCCTGATTGCTGATTGCTGATTGCTGATTGCTATTGCTGCGAAGTCGCCGTGTACGGCTTCTTCTCCGCAATCAGCCGATTGATCGCATTGACCGTCTGCGTTGCACGGAATTCGACGATCTTCTTGGCCAGCTCGGTGTTCTTCGCCTTGTCCGAAATGTTCACGCCGTTGATCGTCGCCTTGCCGGCCTTGACGCGCTCGTTGAAACGAATCGAGTTCGGATCGTCGATGAACATGTTGAGCGAGATGATCGGATCGTCGTGCATGTTGTCCGACGCGCCGTCCTTGATGCCCTGGCCTTCCATGTACTTCGCGACTTCAGCATAGGTGTAGTACTCGGCGATGTGCAGCGCCATCGCCTTGCCGGCCCACTTTGCCGTCAGCTCTTCGGCGATCGCTTTCTGTCCGGCCTGATTTCCGCCGCTGTCGCCGATGAAGATGATGTTCTTGAAGCCGTGCGCCTGGAGGCTCTCGGCAGTGTCGCGCAGGATCGCGCGGAAGGTCTCTTCACGCATCGAAATGGTGCCGGGCGACGCCATGTGGCTGGTCTTCTTCTCGATATCGCCCTCGGGCACGAACTTCACGATCGGCGCGCACAGCGCGTTGCCCATCTTGCGAGCGATCGCTTCGCAATTCGCATGCAACACGTAATTGTGCTTGCCGGTTGCGAGCCACGGGCCGTTCGGCTCCATGCCGCCCGTCGCGATGATGACGTTGGTCTTGCCGGCCTTGAGCGCATCGCGCACGTCCATCCACGTCAGCTCTTCGAGCCAGACGCTCTTGGCTGCCGGCAACGGGTTCGGCGCATCGGCGCAGTTGTACGGATTCTGCGCGCACTGGCCGCCGCCCATATCGCGCGGATCGGGTTCGCGGCGCTGACGCTGCTGTCCCGCGGCGCCCGGCGCACCGGGCTGCTGCGCGTACGCGGTGGTCGCAACGATCAGAATGCTGAGAGCAAGAAGGGCGGTCTTTTTCATGTGATCCTTCCGGTGCTACTTGCCGGTTTTGATTCTGAAGGTACCGTCTTCCATTCGGTCGCGGAACTTGCCGTGGCAGTTGCCGCACACCCCGCCGAGCGGCGTCACCGATGTCTTGGCGGCTTCAACGTTGCTCATACCGAGATTGACGAGCATCGCATCCGCATGCTGCTTGCCTTCGGCCGCAATCTTGATCGCCTCTTCGTTGTTCTTGGTCTTGAAGAACGCCTCGATCTGCGTGAACGAATCCTTCAACAGCGTGGCCTGTTCCTTCGCGCCGGCCATGTCCTTGCTGTCGAGCGACTTCCTCACCGCGGCCTGCGCCGTCGGCAACTTGGTCATGATCTTCTGCAGCGTCAGATCGTCAGCGGTCATCGGCGGAATCGGCTTCTTCGCGATGTCGATGCCGGCGTTGTTGATCACCGCGGTCGCGAGCACGACGGGCTTGCCCTTGAACTTCGCGACATCGGCGGGTGAGAGATCGAGCTTGTAGTCCTTCAACTTCGTCGCGACTTCTTTCTCGTCGAACTTGATCAACTGGCCGATCACCGTCACGTACTGATTTTGATCCGTTGCCTTCTGCAGCGACGGCGCGAGCACGAGCACTTCTTTGCCTGTGGTCTTGGTCTTGTCCTGATCGACCGAGAACGCGGTCTTCGTCAGGTTCGCTTCAACGGTCGCCGTCATCGTCACGTATTCACCGACGTAGGGGTCGGGATTGTTCGCGACGGTACTGGCGGCGACGGGCACGAGCGGCTTTGGCGGCGTGCCGGCGGCCGGCGGTCCTTGCGGTGGACCCTGGCCAGCGATATTCGCCGCAAATGAGGTCACGAAAACAATCAGCGCAATGGCGGCCACGATGACAGTGGACTTGGTAGAACGTTGCATCTTAGAGGACTCCTAAAGGTTCCCGAACCGTCACATTGTAATGGATAGCGCTACTATTAGGCGCGTAGCTCGGCTGCTTTCCGGAGGAACCATGCGCATCAGGACGTATTTGTTTGTAACGCTGCTCAGCAGTAGCTAGTAGCCAGTAGCCAGTAGCCAGTAGCCAGAACGATGGTTCAGGGCGTTGCGCGCGCGTTCGTTCTTCTCGCGCTCGGCGTGTCGCTGAGTGCTCAGACCTTTCCAAAACCGACGGGTCGAATTAATGACTTCGCAAATGTGATTGATTCGGCGACTGAAGCCGACATCGATCGTCAACTCGATCTTCTCGAGCAGAAAACTTCATCCGAGATCGCTGTCGTCACCATCAATTCGCTTGGCGAGATGTCGGTTGAGGAGTACGCCAACAAGCTGTTCAAAGAATGGGGCATCGGGCAGGCGAAGCAGGACAACGGCGTGCTTGTGCTCGTGGCGCCGAATGATCGCAAGATGCGAGTCGAAGTTGGTTATGGACTTGAAGGTGTGCTGCCCGATGGTCTTGCCGGGGAAGTGATTCGCAATCGGTTCACGCCGAAGTTCAAATCAAACGATTACTCGGGCGGCATTAAGGATGGCGTCGCTCGGATCGTGCAGATCGTCGAGAAGCACCAGGTGCTGACGCCGGAGGAACTGGCGAAGTTCAACCAGAGCAACAGCGGCAATTCCGGAATGACGGGCGGCGCGGTGTTCGCCATGATTCCGTTCTTCGGGCTGTTCGTCGCGATTGGCTTCGGGATGCTCGGCATCGGCGCCCGGACGAAGACAGTATTCCCGTTACTGTTCGGCGGCGCGTTTGGCGGATTGCCTCTGTTGATGTCGCTGCTGTTCTTGCAATGGGTCGGGTTATTCACACTGGTGCCGCTGGCGATCGCGGCGGTCATGCTCGGCTATCGCCTGGGCGGCAAGAGCTCGATGTTTGAAGCCTTTCGCAACAGCGCGACCTCATCGACTGGTGGTTGGACGATGGGGACTACGGACAGCAGCAGTAGTAGTAGCGATTCCGATTCTTCATCGAGTTCATCCTCGGACTTCGGAGGTGGATCGTCTGGCGGCGGAGGAGCCTCCGGCTCGTGGTAAAGCGCTCACGGTGCATAGGGTGCGTACTGTGCATGATGTGCATAAGCGCGTGCTCATCTCTCCCCGCGCAACAAGAGAAGGCTCGCACCGAGCGCGCGCTGGCGGGTGTTAGTGGCGTTGTGCTCGCGAACGTCGAGTGCGGCAGCATGGTCTTCGCGGGTGATGAGCTGTGCGTGCAAGTGATCATGAAAGATGGCGCGAAGATTCATTTCACGCGCGTCGGATTGAATTCATTCGGCGGGACGGCCACGAACGTCTTCGTCGATGAAGCTGGTGGTCTCGTGCCGCGCGTGGCATCGTGCAGCGGCGTTGGTCCAGCGAATTTCCATCGCGAGAGCGCGCTCGGGCGTCACTTCCATCCAACGCTGATCGATTTGCGAGAAGCGGTCCAGCGCTATCGCGAAGTGCTGCAGGAAGTGCAGTGGTGGCCGCAGTGTCCGCAGTTTTTTGAAACGCAGGATAAGCGCGGGCAGAATTTCAGATACTGCTCGAGAGCAAAAGGCGCGACGGAAGAACCGCCGCGCCCTGCGAATTGTTCCTAGTCGTCCGAGAGAACGAAGTAGAGCGCGAGCGGCGTCAGGACGAGTAGCGCGGCTGCGATCGCGCCAATCATCAGGCTCTGCCTGAGTCCGCCGGCCAGCGCGTCGGCGACTTCGGGGCTCGGCAAATAATCGCGTCCGATCGCACGGACGACGTTCATCGCGTCAGGCATCATCGGCCACAGCGCGGTCAGCGCCGCGAGCACCACACCAACGACGATCGCGCCGGTGATGCCATGCATCCAGGTGATCGGCCGCGTGGCTGCGTGCGTCGATTCGAGTCGCGCGCGCACTGCGGCGCGCCACCAGACTTGTCCGGCCGCCGGCACGTGCATTTCGAATCGCGACTGATCGTTGTCTTCGCGCAGTAACAGCGAGACGTTGGCCACTTCGCGGCACGTCACACATTCCTTCGCGTGCGCAACGAGGCTGGCATCGCAGCCATTCGGCCATCGACCGGTGAGCACCGCGTTGACGACCAGCTGTTCGTGCGCGCAATCGTAGGCACCCTGCCCGCCGTAGCCTTGGCGAAGCTGGGTCATGAGCGGCCTCCGGTATTCAATGACTTGAGCAGACGCTGGCGGGCGCGATGCAGCATGGCCTTCAGGCTTGCCGTCTTCACGCCGATCGCCGACGCGATCTCGTCATGCGACCAGCCCTGTGCGTAGGCGAGCCACAGCATGCTGCGCTCGCGTGGTTTGAGTCGCTCCATCGCGCGGTGCAGATCGAGCCGGCGTGCAGCACGCTCCGCATTGCGCGCCGCGGCTGCCGCATCGGGAACGTCGGGGAGCACCGCCGCCGGAATTTCCATGAACGGCTTGCGGCGGTGATCGTGAACGAGATTCGTGGCGATGCGGAACAGGTAATTGCGGCGATGATCGTCGCTGTCGAACGTCGCGTTTGCGCGCAGGAAGCGATAGTAGGTTTCCTGCAGCAGATCATCGGCGAGACGATCGTCTCCGGTCATTCTCGCCAGGTACACCCTGACCGGCCTGGCCGTCAGCTCGTAAAACGTTCTGAAGGCTTCTTCGGTCATCTGGAACGTTCGATCGGCTTCGTCGAATGCGCCGAGGCGTTCCATGTCGGTCAGCGCGAACTCACGCATTGGATTCGGACTCCGAGACCTTCGGACGGAACAAGCCGAGGCGCGACGAGAGGGCATAGGCCATGACGGACGCGATCATGAAGCCGATGCCAAGCGAGAGAATGATGATGCCGACGACGGTAAAGGCCTTTTGTGAGTCGTCACCTGCGTACGAACCGGCCATGCGGAAGCCGGCGCCGACGGTCGATAGTACGATCCCCGCCATCATCGACCAGATGATCGACCCGATTGGCGCGCTCGAACTTTCCTCGGGCCTGATCGGCGCGGCCTCGATGAAGCGGCGTCCAGCGGGACTCTGCACGTAAGCGAGCAGCTCCTCGTTGGACGACATGCGCTCCATCAGCTTCGCGTGAATGTCGGCCTGCACCTGTGATGCTTTCAACCAGCGCCGATGCTGGATGATCGCGCGCACGAGCCATGTGACGACGGCGAGAAATCCGCCGACGCCCATGAAGACGGCAAGGCCCGCCATCAACGCACCCATCGCCTCGAATTCCGGATCGAGCTGTCGTCCCCACGAGCCGTAGCCTTCGAAGTAATACTCGACGTTGCGCGGCACTTCGGGATGCGCGGCAATGAACGCCGCCAGTTGCGGATATGGCGCCATGTAATCCTGGCGGTTCATCAAGCTCGGGTCGCGACGCAATACTTCACCGACGCTGCGCGGATAGGTGCGAAGGATGTCCTGCAAACGATCGCGGACGTGTTCGGCATCGTCCTGGACCGCTTCGACAGCCTGGGTCTGCGTGGCAGTGGTTGCCGGGGTCTGGGCGGCAGCGGAGGCGCAGAAGCCAAGAACGGTCAACAGGGCCGGGAACAGAATCCGTTGTTTCATGACCATTAATACGAGACGCAGAGAAAATGGTTATCAGACGCCGAGGGCGCAGAGAAATGCGAGGATTTAGGAGAATTCGGCCCGAATGGCGGCGGAATTGAGCCGAAGTGCAACCCATGCGTGGGCGGCCACAATTACCGCCGCGAACACGACAAAGGCGATTCGCATGGTCAGGAACAGGCTCTTCGCATCCGGTGGCAGATCCTGATCCTGACCAAGCATCCACTGAAACATCGCCTGTTGAGCAACCGCGATCAACACGACCCCGACGGCCGTCAGAATGAAGAGCGCGATCACGATTCGGCGTCCCCATTCGCGACGTTTGAGTAACCCGATCGCAGCCACGAGCGCCAGGATGGAGAACGCGGTGTTCGCGAACACGATCAGCGTGAAGTTCTGGAATATCAGCAGTGCTGTCGAAGAAATTTCGGCCGGCAGTCCTGCGAAATCTGCTTCGGACATCGGCGGCATGGGCATCGCGACCGCGACGAAGATCGATTGCAGCACGCCGACAAAGGCGCTGAGGCCGGAAAAGATGATCATCAGCCACGCGATGATGGTCACGAACGTCGATTGCGGCGCAGCCATTCACGCGGATTGTCGCATAGTGTTAGGCTGACCTCGTGGCCGAACGCAAACGACACATCTCGATGATTCGGTCCTATACGTGGGCCGATTTCCTGACGATCGGCAACGCGTCGTGCGGGACGATCTCTATATTTCTCTGTCTCGATTACCTCGCCACGGGCACGCCGAGGTTCCTCTGGACTGCCTTCATCCTATTGCCGGCCGCGCTCCTCTTCGACATCGGCGACGGCTACGTCGCGAGGCTCGATAAGAGACGACAGTCGGTGCTCGGCGCGGATCTCGATTCGCTCGCGGATGTGATCTCGTTCGGCGTCGCGCCGGCCGTGCTGGGTTTCACCCTCGGCCTGCGCGGCGGGTGGGACATGGTGATCCTCACCTACTTCGTGGTCTGCGGCGTGAGTCGTCTTGCGCGATTCAATGTCACCGCATCAGCGCTCGCGGATGTGACGACGGGGAAGGTGAAGTACTTCGAAGGCACGCCGATCCCGACGAGCGTGCTGATCGTGATCATGCTTGGCGTCGCGCAGTATCTCGGACGGGTCGATGACAATCTGTGGTTCGGTGTGACGAAGATCGGCTTCGCGACGCTGCATCCGTTGACGTTGATCTACGCGCTCAGCGGCAGCGCGATGATCAGCGCCACCCTGCGGATCCCGAAACCGTAAGCCGCCGAGACGCAGAGACGCAGAGGCGTCGGCCCACGGATGACGCGGATGACACAGATTCCGAAGCGGCGCCCGGCGGCGAAGCCGCCGCGCACGGCGAGAGTGATTGCAAACACAAACCATCCACTCTGTCATCCGGATGGCTTGTGTTTGCGATCACTCTCACCGTGCGTCACGCGCGAGCGAAGCTCGCGCCGGGCGCCGCTTGCTTCTCTGCGTTTCTGCGTCTCTGCGGCCATTCTGTGTGTCGCGGTCGCGTGCGGCAATTCAGCAACTGCGCCGACGCCGACGTTATTCACCGGACCGCCGGTACGCGTTCTCCTCTTCAGTGCGACCGCGGGTTTCCGTCACGACTCGATCATCACCTCGCGCGAGGTGATGAATTCGATTGGACCGATCAATGGCATCGCATCGACAGCGACTGAGGATCTGTCGGTGTTCACGTCCGCGAACCTTGTGAACTACGACGTGATCATGTTTGCGATGACGAGCGGGGAGTTGCCGTTCACGAACGAGCAGAAATCTGCAATTCTCGATTTCGTCAACAACGGTAAAGGATTCGTCGGATTTCACAGCGCGACTGATACGCTGCGCGAATGGGCCGACTATGGACGGCTGGTTGGCGCGTACATGGTCGATCATCCGTGGACACAATCCGCGCGCGTGATCGTTGAAGATGCATCGCATCCTGCAACGGGGATTCGCGACGCGTTCACCTTGGAAGAGGAGTACTACGTCTTCAGCATCAATCCGCGTCCGCGCGTGCAGGTGCTGCTGCGACTCGATGCCGCGTCGGTGAACGCGACCGGTGATTATCCACTCGCCTGGGTGCAATCATTTGGCAGCGGCCGCGCGTACTACAACGCGCTCGGTCACTTTCCAGCGACATGGCGTGACGCGCGATTTCAATCGCAGGTTGTCGCCGCCGCTCGTTGGGCCGCCCATAAGTGAGCCGAATCCAATAACCCGCCCGGCCAATTCGCCTTCTTGAATGGTTTTGTCCCTTTTGTAATCTCGTCAGGGACGAGTCGCACGTGTGGATGGGCTGTGTCGCGTCCGTGACGAAGTATCTCATTGCATTGATGCCAGTTGTGCGACTTCGAACACTTCTGTGGCTGAGTGTGACGAGTGGCGTGATTTCGGTGTTCAGTTTCGACGCATAGGTACCCGCGTTGCTCTGCACCTCCCTTGTTGGAGAAGGACGGCTTTGCCGTCGCTGCATACAAGAGGAGATACGAATGAGGAAACTATTGACGGCTGCGTTGTTTGCGCTGATCGCCGTCCTGCCCGCCTACGCACAGATCGCCGGCGGCAGCATTACCGGCACCGTGACCGACGATCAAAAGGCCGTGCTTCCGGGTGTGACCGTAACCATTCAAGGCAGCGACCGGACGCTGACCACTGTGACGGATGAGACCGGCAAGTTCCGGTTCCTCAACCAGCCACCGGGAAGCTACACGGTCAGCTATGAGCTCGCCGGCTTCTCGACCGTCAAGCGCGAAGGCATTGTCGTTGCCGTCGGCCGCGATGCGGATCTGTCAGTGACGTTGAAGCTCGCGACCGTTGCTGAAACGATCGTCGTGACCGGTGAATCGCCGATCGTCGACACCAAGGTGACCGGCACCGCGACGAACTTCACCACGGACGAACTGACGAAGATCCCGACGTCACGCGATCCGTTCGCGCTGATGCGCAGCGTGCCGGGCGTGCTCGTCGATCGCGTCAACATCGGCGGCAACGAGACCGGCCAGCAGTCCAACTTCGCATCAAAGGGCACGCGCCCGCAGGACGCGAGCTGGACGATGGATGGCATCGAGATCACCGATATGGCGGCGACCGGCGCGTCACCGACGTATTTCAACTTCGATAACTTCGAAGAGATCCAGGTCTCGACCGCAGGCAACGACATCAAGTCGCGCACCGGCGGCATGGGCCTCAACCTTGTCGTCAAGCGCGGCACCAACAGCTTCAGCGGCATGTTCCGCGGCTACTTCGACAACGAGTCGATGGAAGCCGACAACGTGCCCGACGAGCTCCGCGCGACCGGCACCACGCATGACACGTCCGATCACAACAAGCAGATCTCGGATTACGGCTTCGATCTTGGCGGACCGATTCTGAAGGACAAGGCGTGGTTCTACGGTTCGTATTCGATCCAGGACGTGCGGCTCGTTCGCCGCGCCGGCGCGCTCGTTGATCGTACGCAGCTCAAGAACCCGACGGTGAAGTTGAACTGGCAGGCGACCAAGAAGGACATGGTCAGCTTCCTCTACTTCGACGGCTTCAAGATCAAAGACGGACGCAGCCCCGGAGTGACGGGCATTCTGTTCGACGCGCCGACGGCCACGTTCCATCAGGACAACGCGTATACCGATTTCCCACTGCACGGTCTCTGGAAGATCGGTGACGATCGCACGTTTGGCAACAACCTGTTCCTGTCGATGAACTACGGCTACTACAACACCGGCTTCATTCTCGATCCGGTGGGCGGACTCGATCAGCAGGCCGGCCGCGACTTCATCAACGCGCGTTCGTACGGCTCGGTGAGCCAGGGCCTCAACGTGCGTCCGCAGAAAGTCGTCAACGTCAACGCGCAGTCGTTCACGTCGCGCATGGGTGCGTCGCACGACATCAAGTTCGGCGTCGGCTATCGGACGACCGATGCGATCGCCGGCACGATCTGGCCTGGCAACGGCATTCTCGCCAACGAGCGCGCCGGCAATTTGCAGGCGCAGGTGTTCCGCGAGGGCCGCGGCGGCAATCGCGCGAATTACTTGAACTTCTACGTCGGCGACACGATCGCGAAGAATCGCATGACGATCGATCTCGGATTGCGCTTCGATCGCCAGGACGGCGAAGCGCTGCCGAGCGACACGCAGGCCAATCCCGCGTTCCCGAGCGTCGTGCCCGGCATTTCATTCGCCGGCTACAAGACGCCGTTCACGTGGAACAACTTCTCGCCGCGCGCGGGCATCACCTACGCGCTTGACGCGGATCGCAAGATGGTCGCGCGCGCGAGCTTCAGCCGCTACGCGGCGCAGCTCGAAACCGGTACGGTGGGAGTGCTCAATCCGAGTTCGACCGCCGGCTCGGCGTCGTATCGCTGGGTTGATCTGAATGGCGATCACTTCGCGCAGGCCAATGAAGTCGATCTGACGCAGTTCATCACTGCGGCCGGCGGCTTCAATCCCGCAGCTCCGACGGCGGTGACGTCGGCCAACATCCTCGATCCGGATTTGAAGGCGCCGCGCACGACGAGCGTCGTCATCGGTCTCGATCGTGAGCTGATCCCGAACCTCGCCGTCACGGCGAACTACAGCTACACGAAGACGACGGATCTATTCGGCAACTTCGCCGGCAGGATCACGCCGCGCAACGGCGTCGGCCGCGGCGATTACACGCCGGGAACGGGCTTCTCGGGCACGCTGCCGGATGGAACCCCGTACAACGTCGCGACGTGGATCCCCAATGCCGCCGCGATCACCGCGGGCAACAATGGATTCACGACGACCAATATCCCCGGATACTTCACGCAGTACAACGGCATCGAGTTCGGCGTGACGAAGCGGTTGTCGAACAATTGGATGAGCCGTGTCGGCATGTCGTTCAACAACGCGACCGAACATTTCGATGAGGCCGCGGGCATGTATGACACCAACGGCAACCCGACGCCGACGGTGACGGAGCCGCTGAAGAACGGCGGCCAGTTCGCGCCGCAGAGCGGCGGCAGCGGATCGGGCACGATCTACATCAACGCGAAGTGGCAGTTCAACGCCAACGCGATGTATCAGGCACCGTATGGCCTCGAAGTGAGCGCGAATGTGTTCGGCCGCCAAGGCTATCCGCGTCCGTTCACGCGTTCGGGCACCGCGGCGGCACTCGGCGCCGACTCGGGCATCACGGTGCTGCTGTCGCCGGAAATCGATTCGTTCCGCTATCCGAATTTGTGGAACACCGACATCCGCGTCGCGCGCCAGTTCCACGCCGATCGCGTCAACATCCGCGCGATCCTCGACGTGTTCAACATCATGAACGCGAACACCGCGCTCGTGCGCGTCAGCGACGTCACGTCGCCGTCGCTCAATGCGCTGGCGCAGAATCTCAGCCCACGAATTGCGCGCATCGGCGTCGTGGTCGGCTTCTGATCCGCTAGCGGTCCCGAGGCACGGAGAAAGAACGGAGGCACGGAGCACGGAGGCACGGAGGGGCGTAAGATGACGCGATGAGTATCCGCCTCCAGCTCCGTCTCCTTCAGATATACGCCGCCGCAACGTTTGTTGTGGCGGCGTTTGTTTTTCTCAGCGCGTTCGCGCAGGCTCCAACCCAACAACGTATCGACGAATTAACGGTGCAGCGGCTCAACGTCGTCGACGCCAACGGCACGTTGCGGTTCGTGCTGTCGAATAAGGACCGCATGCATCCGGGCGTGATGGATGGCGTCACGATCAATCGGCCGCGGCCGGTGGCCGGCATGTTGTTCTTCAATGACGAGGGCGATGAAGTCGGCGGGCTCACCTACACGGGCTCGGACGATGACGGTCGTCGCGCAACTGCCGGCTTGATGTTCGATCAACTCAAGCAGGATCAGACGGTCGGCATCAGCTACAGCGAGGGACCGAACGGTCGCCAGGCGGGATTGCAGGTATGGGACCGATCGGAACAACCGCTCAGCGATCTGATCAAAGGACTGAATGCGGCGAACGCGCTGCCTGAAGCGGAGCGTGATGCCGCCGTCAAGGCAGTGCGCGCCAAGGCGATGCCGGGACCGGTACGGCTGTTCGCGGGCAAGATGCCCAATCGAGCAGCGCAGGTCCGGCTTGCCGATGCGAATGGCAAACCGCGTCTGGTACTGAACGTCGAAGCTGACGGTACTGCATCGATCGATTTTCTCGATGCCGACGGCAAAACGATTCAACGGATTCCGGCACGCTAACGCTCCCGAGCCACGGAGAAAGAACGGAGACACGGAGCATGTCACTGCCGGCAGATGCTCACATCGGACAGGTGAGCCTCACCATTCGCAATCTCTATCAGTCGATTCGTTTCTACACCGATGTACTCGGATTCGAAGCGGACGGCACTCGATTGCGCCCGCCTGGAGGGCGGACGTTGATCGAACTGCACGAGCGGAACGATGCGATCGCGAAGCCGCGGCGCAGCAGCGGCCTCTATCACTTCGCGATTCTGGTTCCGTCGCGCGCGGCGCTGGGTCGATCGCTGCGGCGACTCGTCGATCAGCGATGGCCACTCACTGGCGCATCAGATCATCTCGTCAGCGAAGCGTTGTATCTCGACGATCCGGACGGTCTTGGCATCGAGATCTATCGCGATCGTCCGCGCGACAGTTGGCAGCGGCAGCCGAATGGCCAGTTGGCGATGGCGACCGATCCGCTCGATCTGCAAGGTGTGCACGACGAGCCCGGCGCGGAGACGCCGTGGAACGGTCTCGAGTCCGGCACCGTGATGGGACATGTGCATCTGCACGTGCCGCACATCGACACCGCGGAGCAGTTGTACTGCGGCCGGATTGGTTTCGAAGCGATGGTGCGAACCTATCCGGGCGCGCTCTTCGTTGCGGCCGGCGGTTATCACCATCATCTCGGCCTCAATGTCTGGACCGGCGTCGGCGCGCCGCCACCGCCTGAGAACGCGGTCGGCCTGCGATCATTCACGATTGAATCGACGGGCGTTCAGTCAGAGAATGTGCAGGATGACGCGACGCGTGTGACCGTGTCGCTGATCAAAACGTGATCCTGCTGATTCTGATTGCACTGCTCATACAACAACCCGCGAAGCCTGTCCCCGACAGTGAGGTGCAACGTGTCGCGATGGCGGGATGGCTGGCCGCGCGCGCGCTGGCGCCGAAGGGCGGCGCGATCGAGCTGCTTGGGCCCGTCAACGCGCGGCTGAAAGAGCTCGATCAGATGCCGAACATGTCGGCGCGTTACGCCGAGATCGCGATCCGCGCGGCGGTGTCGGCGGCGCAGGAAGAGCGCGACGAGATGGCGCTGTTCCTCACGCACGCACGCGATCTCTCCAATCAGATGGCGCTGGCCGGCACGCCAGCGGAATGGCCGTTACCGGTCGACGAAATGGAAGGGGAGTTGTGGCTCGAGGTTGATCGCTTTGCCGAAGCGCGTGACGCCTACGAGCACGCGACGCGCACGCATCCCACACCCAACGCGTGGATCGGATTAGGACGTGCGGCTGCAAAGCTCGGAGATACGGTGACAGCGTGTCGCGCATACACCAACGCTAGTGCGACGCAAGGATTGCCGGAGCAGGTCGAACTCGAGATCTCGTTATACCGACTTAAGTGCCAAATTTGAAATGCAAACAGGAGAAAGAAGAAACAGAGCGTTCTTCTTTCTCCTGCTAGTTCCTGGCAAGGATCGCTCCGCCGCCGAAGCTCATTCGCGCCGGCGTTGGGCCGCCTTCGGTCACTCTCACCGCGCAGTATTTGAACTCGGGAATCTTTCCGAACGGATCGAGCACCGGGTTCGTCAGTCTGTTCGCCGCTGCTTCGTAGAAACAGAACGGCACGAACACCGTCCCTCGCGGCGTGCCATCGTCGGCGCGCGCGTAGAGCGAGATCTTGCCGCGCCGCGATTCGATCGTGAGGATGCCGCCGGGCGCGATGCGCAACTCTTCGAGATCGAGCGGATGCACCGATGCGACCGGCTCCGGCTCGAGTGAATCGAGATTCGACGCACGGCGTGTCATTGATCCCGTGTGCCAGTGTTCCAGTTGGCGGCCAGTGATCAGCACCATCGGGTACTCCTGATCGGGCCGCTCTGCCGCGGTGATCAGATCCGCGGGGACGAACTTCGCACGCCCGGTTTGTGTCGGGAACGTGTCGCAGAAGACGACGGGATCGCCGGGATCGCCGACTTGGATACATGGGTACGTCACCGACGAATCGCGCTCGAGTCGATCCCAGGTGATGCCGGCGATCGAATCCATGCACTGCCGCATCTCGTCGAAGACTTCTCGTGGATGTTCGTAGTACCAATCGACGCCAACGCGGCGCGCCAGCTCATTGAGAATCCAGAAGTCCTCGCGCGCGTCACCCGGCGGATCGATCGCTTTGCGACCGAGCTGCACCATGCGATCGGTGTTGGTAACGGTGCCCACTTTCTCCGGCCATGCGGTCGCGGGCAACACGACATCTGCGAGATAACACGTTTCCGTGAGGAAGATGTCCTGGACGACGAGGTGATCGAGCGCGGCGAGTGCCTCGCGCGCGTGATCGACATCGGGATCCGACATCGCGGGGTTTTCACCCATGATGTACATCCCGCGAATCTCGTGCTTTTTCGCGGCGTTCATGATCTCGACGACGGTCAATCCGGGATCCGGATCGAGGGCGGTGTGCCAGAGCTTTTCGAATCGCTGACGCGCTTCGGGTGCGCCGACGCGCTGATAGTCGGGATAGAACATCGGAATCAACCCCGAGTCCGAGGCGCCCTGCACGTTGTTCTGTCCGCGCAGCGGATGCAATCCGGATCCGGGCTTGCCGATCTGTCCGGTCGAAAGCGCCAGCGCGATCAAGCAGCGCGCGTTGTCGGTGCCGTGCACGTGCTGCGAGATGCCCATGCCCCAGAAAATGATCGAGGCTTTCGAGGTCGCGTAGAGCCGCGCGACCTCACGGATCGTCTGCGCATCGATGCCGCAGATCGGCGCCATCCGCTCCGGTGAAAACGTTTTCACATTCTCGGCGAGCGCGTCGTAACCCGACGTGCGATCGCGAATGAACGCTTCGTCGACGAGGCCTTCTTCGACGATCACGTGCAGCATCGCATTGAGCAGCGCGACGTCCGTGTCCGGATTGAACTGCAGATAGTAGGTGGCGTGACGCGAGAGGTCACTGCGCCGTGGATCGGCGACGATCAGTTTCGCTCCGGACTTCGCTGCATTCTTCATCCACGTCGCAGCGACAGGATGATTCGACGTCGGATTGGCGCCGATCACGATGATCACTTCCGCATGCGCGGCGTCGCGAACCTGGTTCGAGACGGCGCCCGAATTGATGCCTTCCATCAACGCCGCGACGCTCGATGCATGGCACAGGCGCGTGCAGTGATCGACGTTGTTCGATCCGAAGCCGGTGCGGACGAGCTTTTGGAAAAGATACGCCTCTTCGTTGGTGCCCTTCGCCGATCCGAAACCCGCGAGCGACCGTTTGCCGTACTTATCGCGACTGTCGCGAAGGCCCTTCGCGGCGAAGTCGAGCGCCTCATCCCACGTGGCTTCGCGGAAGACCTGCTGCCAGTTGTCGGGATCGACGACGAAGTCCTTGTGCTTCGGAATACCAGGCTTCCGCATCAACGGCTTCGTCAAGCGATGCGGATGCGCGACGTAGTCAAAACCGTAACGTCCTTTGACGCACAGCCGCGACGCATTCGCCGGACCATCTTTCCCCTGCACATAGAGGATCTTGTTGTCCTTGACCTGATACGTCAGCTGGCACCCGACGCCGCAGTACGGGCATACCGAATCGACCTGCTGGTCGGGGACCACGAGCGCGGCATTCCGGGCCGGCATCAGCGCGCCGGTCGGGCACGCCTGCACGCACTCGCCGCATGCGACACACGTCGAGTCGCCCATCGGATCGTCGAAGTCGAAGACGATCTTCGATTCGTTGGCGCGGAACGCGTAGCCGATCACATCGTTGACTTGTTCTTCGCGGCAGGCGCGAACGCAGCGCTTGCATTGAATGCACGCATCAAGATGCACGGCCATCGCCGGGTGCGAGAGATCTTCAACGGGTTGATGGCGCGGCGCGAAGCGCGGCTTGCCGACGCCCATCTTCCTGGCCCACAGGTCGAGCTCGGAATAGAGCGTGTAAGTGCGCTCGGGCACATCGGACAGCAGCAGCTCGAGCGACATCTTCTGGCTGATGATCGCGCGCGGGCTATTGGTCGTGACCTCCATCCCGTCCTTCGGATAGCGGCAGCATGACGGCGCGAGCACGCGCTCGCCTTTGATCTCCACCATGCAGGTGCGGCAGTTGCCATCGGGCCGCATGCCTTCCATGTAGCAGAGGCGCGGGATCTCAACACCGCTGCGCTCGGCAGCTTCGAGAATGGTTTCGTCCGCGGGCGCGACCACGGTCTTTCCGTTCAGGGTGAACGAGACCGGCTTGGTCACGACGGACGAGAGCGTCTGGTGCATTACTCGACTTCCCCTGGGAAGTATTTCATCACGGTCAGCATCGGATTGGGAGCGGCCTGCCCCAGGCCGCAGATCGACGCATCCATCATCGCTTGCGACAGCTCGTGCAGCAGGGGAGCGTCCCAACGCTTCGACTTCATCAGCTCGAGCGCTTTGACAGTGCCGACGCGGCACGGTGTGCACTGGCCGCACGATTCATCGGCGAAGAACTTCATGACGTTCCGCGCGGCAGCGGCGGCAGTATCGTGATTCGACAGCACGATGATCGCTGCCGATCCGATAAAGCAGCCGTATTCGTTCAGCGTGTCGAAGTCGAGCGGCACATCCGCTTTCGATGCCGGCAGAATTCCTCCCGATGCGCCGCCGGGAAGATAACCGTAAAGCTCGTGACCGTCGAGCATGCCGCCGCAATATTCGTCGATCAACTCGCGCAACGTGATGCCGGCGGGAGCGAGGTGGACGCCTGGTTTCTTGACGCGGCCGCTGACAGAAAACGAGCGCAGACCTTTGCGGCCGTGACGTCCATGGCCCGCAAACCATTCGGGCCCTCTCTCGAGAATCTCGCGCACCCAATGGAGGGTCTCCATGTTGTGCTCGAGTGTCGGACGATCGAACAAGCCGACTTGCGCGACATACGGCGGACGCAAGCGCGGCTCGCCGCGCTTGCCTTCGATCGACTCGATCATCGCGGACTCTTCGCCGCAGATGTAGGCACCGGCGCCGCGCCGCAGATGGATCGCCGGGAGCGCATACGGAGGATCGTTTTGCAGCGCGGCGATCTCGCGCTCGAGGATCGCGCGGCAGCCGTGATACTCGTCGCGCAGGTAGATATAAATCGCCTCGATGCCGACGGCCCACGACGCGATCAGCGCGCCTTCGAGAAAGCGATGCGGATCGCGCTCGAGATAGTAACGATCCTTGAAAGTTCCCGGCTCGCCCTCGTCGATATTGATCGCGAGCAAGCGCGGAGCCGGCTCTGCTGACACGAGCTTCCACTTGCGGCCGGCGGGGAAGCCGGCGCCGCCGAGTCCGCGGAGGCCCGAGTTCTCCATGACGGCGATCACGTCGGCAGGTGTCTTTTCCCCCGCGACGCATGCCGTCGCAAGCGCGTATCCACCCGCGCTGCGATACGCGACGTAATCAACATGGCCAGGCGTGACGCTGGCTTTGGTGGGATGCGTCACTTCGCCGCCGTCAACGGCTGCTGATACGCGCGCAACATTCGCATGCGGTATCGGATGTTGTCCGACGATCGCAACCGGCGCGGTCTCACATCGTCCGACGCATGGTGCGTGCTTCACTCGTACGCGCGTGCCAAATGCGGTGTGAAGCTTGGCGAGCAAATCATGCGCGCCGGCGAGCTCGCACGACAGCGAATCGCACACGCGAACCGTGATCGCCGGCGGCAGCGGATCGCCCTCTTTAATCACATCGAAGTGGTGGTAGAAGGTCGCCACTTCGTAGACCTCGGCCATCGCCATCTTCATTTCATCGGCGAGCGCGACGAGATGACGCGCTTGCAGGCAGCCGTACCGATCTTGGATCTTGTGGAGATGCTCGATGAGCAAATCAGTGCGGCGCGGCGCATCGCCGAGCAGGGCACGCACCTCATCGCGCGCCACTGGATCGACGCGCCGCCCCTTGGGCGTGGTACGAACGCGGCCGCGCTTCGGTCGCGTGGGAACACTCGAAGCCATTAAGGGCCATGCTACCATCCTGAAGAGTCGCTCTCTATGCATGTCGAGTTTTTTGGCGTCTCGCGCGATCGGGCCGGCATTGCTGAAATGCACGTCGACGCCGATACCCTGGGCACGTTACTCGGGACGCTGGCCGCGCGCATGCCGGGCCTGGCCCAGCTGATAGAAGTCGATCGGCTTCATCCGTCATTAGTCGCGAGTCTTAACGGCGATCGCTTCATCAGCGATCCCGGAACGCCCCTCTCCGACGACGATCACGTGCTGATCGTTTCCTCCGACGCAGGCGGGTAAGGTGCCGTTCGGGTATCACGGCCGCTTCCTTCGAATCGATGTGTCGCGTGGCGCGGTCGAACGAATGCCGCTGTCGGAGACGGTCCTGCGTCAATTCATCGGCGGCAGTGGTCTCGGCGTCCGCCTCTTGCTCGATGAAGGCACCGCGCAGCTCGATGCGCTCGATCCTCGCGCTCCGCTGATCTTTGCGTTCAGCCCGCTCGTCGGCAGTCCGCTGACGACGTCGGCGAAGTTTGCCGTCGTCAGCAAGAGTCCGCTCACCGATCGCATCAACGATTCGCTGGCGAGCAGCGGATTCGCTATCGCGGGCAAAAGCTGCGGCTGCGACGCCATCGTCCTGGTTGGACGCGCGCCAGAACTGTCGATTCTGATCATCGACGATGGACGCGTGCGCGTCGAATCCGCCGCTGATTGCGCGGGGATGACCTGCCAGGAAACCGATGCGCATGTGCGATCGCGCTTGGGCGCGAACTTTCGAATCGCGACGATCGGCCCAGCGGGAGAAGACGGCGTGCGTTACGCCACGATCTCGCACGACGGCCGTCATGCCGGCCGTGGCGGCAGCGGCGCGGTGATGGGCGCGAAGAACATCAAGGCGATCGCGCTCAGAGGCACGCAACGCGCGGAGTGGGCGGATCCGCGAGAGGTGATCGCGATCAGCAAGGATTTGTCGCAGCGATCTTTCGGGCCCGCGACTGAGAAGTACCGCGAGCTCGGTACCGCGACCAACTTGCTGACGTTCAATCGCTTTGGTGCGCTGCCGACGCGGAATTTTCAGCGCGGCACGTTTGATGACGTCGAGAACATTTCCGCCGAGCAACTGAGCGCGACGCGCGAAAAAACCAGAGAGAGCTGCGCGACGTGCACGATCGGCTGCGAGCATCTCTACTCGATCGGGGATGCGAGTGTCCGCGTTGAATATGAAAGTCTGTTCGCTCTCGGATCGCTGTGCGGCATCGGTGACGCCGACGCGGTGCTGCGCGCATCACAGCGATGCGACGAGCTTGGTCTCGATACGATCAGCACCGGCGGGACGATCGCGTTTGCGATGGAGTGCGTCGAGCGCGGGTGGCTCGATGCGCCGTGGCTGACGTTCGGCAGTGGCGACGCGCTGCTGCGGGCGATCGATCTGATCGGTGCGCGCGAGGGTCTTGGCGATCTGCTGGCGGAGGGAAGCCGCCGCGCGGCGCACGCGATCGGCCACCACAGCATCGCGATCGCACCGCAGATCAAGGGCCTCGAGATGCCCGGCTACGAACCGCGCGCGCTGCAAACCATGGCGCTCGGTCTCGCCGTCGGCACGCGCGGCGCCGATCACAATCGCAGCGGCGCCTATGAAGTGGATTTCTCGGACAAGGTCGATCGGCGAAACGCGACGCTCGATTCTGTTCGATATGCGATCGACACGGAAGATCGAGCGGCGCTGATGGATTCGCTGATCGTCTGCAAATTCCTCCGCGGCGTCTTCAAGGATTTTCACAGCGAGACGGCGGCGATGCTTCGCAGCGTGACCGGTTGGGACGTTACCGCTGACGAACTGCGCGACACCGCCGCGCGGATCGTCGCCGCCAAGCGGGAGTTCAACGTCCTGGCAGGATGGACGCCTGACGAAGACACGCTGCCCGAACGGTTTTTCGATTCACCGCTTCCCAACGATGCGCTCGCGCACCTCACCCGCGAGCGGCTCGACGCCCTCGTCACCGAATACCACCGACAACGGGGGAAGTGAGGAAGTGAGGTGCCAGTCCCCCATTTTCTCCCTGCTAGAGGGTGATTGAGGGGCGGAGCAATTCCCACGAATTGAGTACTGTTCTCAATTCGTGGGAATTGCTTTGACCCTTTACACACCAGGGGCAGGGAGAAAATGGGGGACTGGCACCTCAGATACCGGCGTCAACGAGAGCGGCGCGATATTCCTCGGGCGTATTGAGGTTTCGCAACGTCCTCAATTCCGGATCGACGATCGTCATTTCTTCCGGCTTCACGCGGCGCGTTCGCACTGCGTCAAATAAAAATACCGGCCGCAACCGATCGGCGGCGAGCAGCGATTCGACATGTGGCAATGTGTCGCGCCGATAAATCGCCGAGAGTGGATGCGCAAAGCCATCAATTTCCATCACGGCGATGTCATGATCGCCGATCAGATCGATCATGCGTTCGACAAAGGCCGGCACCAGCAATGGAACATCACAGCTCGTGATGTAGGCGGCATCGATCAATGGCGGCAGGGCGCTGAGACCGGCGCGGATTCCTTCAAGCGGCCCCTTCGCTTCACGTTCGTCTCGAGTGATGCGGATCGAATCTGATAGGGGCGGGAGCGATTGTTCGCGCGCGGCAACAACGACGATGGGGGAGACGACTTCGCTGAGCAGACGAACCACGCGTTGCAGCATGGTTTCGGATCCGAAGGGCAGCGTGGCTTTCGGCGTTCCCATCCGCGTCGACTTACCGCCACATAAGACGACGCCGCCAACCGTCATTTCATGACGGCTGACGCACTCATCATGCTCTCGTCGAGTTTCAAGCAGTTACGTCCAGCCTCTTTCGCACGGTACAACGTCGCATCGGCGGCGTCCAGCACCAGCTCGGGCGTCGAGTGCCGCTTCGATCGCTCGGCAATGCCGATGCTGATCGTGATGTTGACCTTCGGGGCCGAGGGACTGATCTCTTCGGCCTGCTTCGCTCGCCACGGCTTGCGTTGCGGGCGATCGGGCGCGCGTACCACGAACTCCTTGTCAGCGATGGAACGGCGCAGCGACTCCGCAAACGGCTCCGCCTCCTGTGCGGAGCGGCCCCGAAACAGCACGAGGAATTCCTCGCCGCCGTAACGGAACGCTTTGCCGCCGCCGCCCACTTGCGACAACTTCGCCGCGACCATCTTGAGCACCTGGTCGCCGACGTCATGACCGTACGTATCGTTGAAGCGTTTGAAATGATCGACGTCGCACATCGCGATCGCATACGTGCCGCCGAGTTGCCCCATCACATTGTTGAACGCCCTGCGGCCGGGCAGACCGGTGAGCTCATCTCGGAATGCGATGTCATAGCCATGCTCGAGCACGGCGAAGACCAGGATGAGACCCGCCGTGCCGGAGTAAAGGAACACCGAATCGTTCAGGCCAAGATACATTGCGATGAGAGCCCACAACAGTCCTTCTTCGACCTTCGTACGCCTGATAAACACCAGCGCGAAAAGCGTGAGCGCTCCAATCGCAAATGAGAGCTGCGCGATCCATGGCAATCTCACTCCCACTTCAAACGCGCCGCTCCACGCTTGCAGCGGTCCCCAGTTGGGATTTTGTTGCGCAATCCAAATCAGGCCGAACGGTTGTGCAGCCACGATCGCGACCTTGAGCAGGCCGACGAACGTCATCAACCCGCGCTCCTTTGAGATCGCGAGGACGCTGAGATTGAGCGGCAGCAGGATCACGACGGCGAGCTTGACGACGTTGGAATCGGTGAGCCACGGGCCGAGTGTCAGCGCCGTGAGCACAATAGACAGCGCGCTGCACAGCAATCGCGCCTGGTCGTAGTACATGCTGAGCAGCACACCCGCGACGAGCGCGTTGAAACAAAAATACGTTGCGTACGGCGCTGCGGCCGCATGCACGACTTCTTCGCGTTGAACAGCGTAGGTGGCGAGCACGAGCACGCCGCCCGGCACTAGTAGACTGCCGAGAGATCGAAGTGACATGGTTAGATCGACCGTCGGCGAAACAACAACACGAGTGCCACGGCCCACCCGGCAATCGCAAACCACAACGCCGGCTGTTTGACGAGCGCCGGTACCGCGGCGGGCGGATCTGGTGCCGGTTCGGCCGGCGCTGGTGGCGCCGCCGCCACGCGCTCAACCGGTGCAGCGGGCGACGGCGCGGCTTCCGTCCGCTGCAGTCTCGACAGCTCGTTCCGCGTCTTCGCCAGCTCGGTGCGAGTCTGTGTCAATTCATCTTCTAACTGCCGCATCATGAGACCGCCGACCGCACCCATCGCGAGCGCGCGCGCATTCTCGGCGCTCTGCGCCGACGTGCGCGCGAACTGGACGACGGCTTGATCCTTTGGATTCTTCCTGTAGGTCGCTTCGGATAACGCCAGGAACGTTCGTGCCTGTTTGAACGCTTCGAGTGTGTACGCTTCTTCTTTGTCTTTGTCTTTAACGTTGGTGTTTTTCTTGCCGTCGAGGGCGAGCACGCCCGACTCGGACGCTAACTCCACCGCTTTACGCGCTTGAAGAAGCTGATTCGGAATGCCGGCAATCGCGGCGGCAGCAGTCGTCTCGTAGTCCGCGTAATGCGTGAAAAAAAACAGATCGCCCTTGATCGGCAGTGCCGCGTTCTCGCTCCGGGAATTCTGCTTCACGCTATAGAGAACGACCAGCGCGCTCGGATCGACCACGGCGTAATTGGGCTCGGCGGTGACCATCAACCAGAACGTTTGATATGGAGTGGTCAGGTTGACGGGAATCGGCCGATCATCTTCGAAGGTGATCTCGCCGAGGTTGGACGCTTTGCCGTCAACGGATACCGCCCACAGCACGTACGTCAGGAAGTCCTTCCCGAACTTGTACGCGGGCTCGAGGCCGGTGATGCCGCCGCGGTTGATGTCGAGTTCGACGAAGCCCGGACGGCTGCCGATCTTGACGGCGACGTGGGCCTTGGGAGCCAGCCGCGTGCCCTTCAAGTGGATTTCAGTCGAAGGCGCGAGGTGCCTGTAACTGAGGATTTCGCCCTCGGGCTCTTTCACTTCGATCACCTTGATCGGGACCGTTTTCTGCGCGACGGTCTGCGCATCTGCGAAGGGCACCAGGGCGGACACTGCGATCACCAGCAGCAGCGATTTAAACGGGAACCGAGCCATCTCTACATGTATCGGCACGGCCCTCACGACGCAACACAGACGCGCGCTGTCTCCCACAGAACCGACTCCTGCTCGAACATCTTGCGATAGCGCGTGATCAGATCTTGAACGGCGGTCCGCGCTTTCTCGGAATCGGCGTGCACGAGCAACAGCACTTTCGCGCGCTCCTGGGCAATGTTGCCCCTCGGATCGCGCCACTGGCCGAGTGCTTCCCAGACTGTGAGCCCTTCGGGAAATCGCGTCGTCACTTCATCGCGCACGAACAACTGCCATTCGAGCTCGCTGACAGCGCCGGTTGGCTTGTTCGTGCCGAAGTACAGCGTGGTCCTTAACTGGGCCGCCGACGCCGAACCGCAGGTGTCAGGCACGGGTGCGGGTGCCACGGCCGATTGCGCGCTGATCACGACGACGGTTGCGAGAGTTGCGCCGGCAATCGCGGCGGTCACGTGCGTGAGTTTTTTCATACGTGCTGAGGATAGGCCGAATGGTCGGGCTGGCGCGAACTTTCTTGCGGCGCGACTCGTATCAAATTGACACTAGTATCAAACTGACAGTACAGTCGATATTCATGAGCCAGGACCGCGCCCGCATCGATCGTTTTTTGCCGCTGAAGCCGTTCGTGCTCGATGTGCTGCTCGAACTCGCCGACGAGAAACGTCATGGCTGGAGCCTGATCCGGGCGATCCAGCAGCGCGACGGCGGCGACAAGATCCTGCCGGCGAATTTCTATCGCACGCTGCGCGCGCTCAAAGACGATGGGTTGATCGCCGAGGCCGATGGCGATTCCAACGCTGACCCCGGCGAGCGCCGTCAATACTTCAGCATCACGGCGCTCGGCGCGAAGGTCGCGCGCGCGGAAGTGAAGCGACTCGAAGCGCTCGTGGTCGATCCGCGAGCAAGGAAACTACTGAGAGTTCGTTAACCATGTATGTGAGCCGCGCGTTATATCGATCGTTACTACGGCTCTGTCCATCGGACCTGCGCCGTCAGTACGGCGCCGAGATGGAAGAGATGTTCGTCGCCTCACTCGCGAACGCGAGCGGCGTGAAAAAGATCGGCGTGTGGTCGCGCGCGGTTGCCGACCTGATGCGCCACGGCGTTGGCGCGCGCCAGGACGAGTGGGATCGATTCAGCAAGACATCGGCCTACGTCGAATACCGCACCGGAGGATGGTGGATGGACACGCTTCGCTACGATCTGCGTCACGCGATTCGCGCAATGTCGCGACAGCCGGCCACCAGCGCGATCATCATTCTGACGCTGGCATTGGCGATCGGCGCCAACACCGCCGTCTTTTCCGCGGTGCACACCGTGTTGATCCGCCCGCTTCCATATCCACAACCGCAATCGCTCGTGATGGTGTGGGAGAAGCGCGAAGCGGAAGGCGTGATGAACAATTCAGTGTCGGCTGCCGACTACCTGGATTGGTCGCGCATGTCGACGTCGTTCACCGGAATGGCGGCGTTCACGGAAGTGACGACGGATCTGACGGGCGAGGGCGACCCCGAGAAGTTTCCGCTCGCCGCGGTGTCGGTGCCGTTCTTCGATGTGCTTGGTGTGCGCCCGATGCTGGGCCGCACATTCGCAGAAGGCGAGGACCTGTTCGGACGCAATCGCGTCGTGATTCTTGGTCACGGCATCTGGCGTCAACGATTCGGCAGCGACCCATCCGTCGTTGGGCGAAAGATCATGCTCAACGGCAATCCGTATGAAGTGATCGGGGTGCTACCCGCGGGCGCGGCGTTCCCTCATACCGAGGCGGAATTGTTTTCGCCGCTCGTCCTGTTTGCGCCGAACGAGCCGGCATCACGCACCTCGCACAACTTCGGCGTGTATGCGCGGCTCAAACCGGGCGTCTCGTTCGATCAGGCGCGCGCCGAAATGGATCGCATCGGCAAAGATCTTGAGAAGACGTACCCGACGCTCAGCCGCGGCCACGGTTCGAACGTGACGAAGCTGACGGAAGAGATCACCGGCCCGGTTGAGCGGACGTTGATCGTGTTGATGGCCGCGGTTGTGTTCATCCTCCTGATCGCGTGCATCAACGTGACGAATCTGCTCCTCGCCAAGGCCGCGGGACGGCGTCGTGAAATGGCGGTGCGCGCGGCCATTGGCGCGGGGCGAATGCGATTGATTCGGCAAGTGCTGGTCGAATGCAGCGTGATGGCGCTTGCCGGAGGTGCCGCCGGATTGATTCTCGCAGTGTGGGCCGTGCAGTTACTCGCCACGCAGCTGCCTTCTGTCGCGCGGCCCGATCAAGGTGTGATCTTCAGCGTGCCCGTGCTCGCCTTTACGATCGCTGCGTGCATCGTCACTGGACTGTTCGCCGGCGCGCTGCCAGCGTGGCATCTCGTTCGTGAAGATCCAGCGGAGCCGCTTAAAGAAGGAGGCCGCAGCCCTGTGAGTCTGAAGCGCACGCTCCGCTTTGGCCTCATCGTGGTCGAGGTCGCGTTGACGTCGTTGTTGTTGGTTGGTGCAGGCCTCACGCTTCGCAGTTTCCAGACAGTCCTGTCGCAGCCCGCGGGCATCGAGACCGATCATCGCCTCACGTTCCGGCTCGGCTTGCCTGGTTCGCGCTACAAGGACGGACCCGCGGCGGCGCGATTCTTCAGCGAGCTCGAATCGCGTCTCGCGGCAGAACCAGTGATCCAGGCCGTTGGCGGCACGATGCTGCCGCCGCTGACGACGATGGATGGCCGCCGCGGCGTCATCATCGAGAATCGTGAACCGACGCCGGACGAAGGACCGACGCGCGCGCATCCGCGCCCAGTCACGACGAATTACATCCAGGCTGTCGGCGCGCACATCCGCGAGGGCAGGGGATTCCTCGCTTCCGATACCGAGACGTCAACGCCGGTGGCGATCGTCAACGAGACGATGGCGAAACGCTACTGGCCTGGTGTGTCGCCGATCGGTAAGCGCGTGCGCTTCACGGATCAAGAAGCGTGGCGGGAAGTTGTCGGTGTCATCGGCGATGTGAAGCACTGGGGCCTCGATGCGCCCGTTAATCCCGAGCTGTACCTCCCAACGTCGCAGTTTTCAGCGTTCGCGTTAACGTGGGTGCTCAAGACGAATGCGGACGCGCTCGCGCTGGTTCCGATCGTGCAGCGTCACGTGCGTGAGCTCGATCCGAACCTGCCGCTGTTCCAGGTCCGCACGATGGAAGAAGTCGCGGCGAAGTCGGTTGAGCGCCGCCGCTGGACGATGAATCTGCTCGCGATCTTTGCCGTGCTGGCACTCGTTCTCGCGGCTGCGGGTATCTACGGCGTGATGGCGCATCTCGTGTCGCTGCGCACACCCGAGATCGGCGTGAGGCTCACGCTTGGCGCGAGACCGATCAGCGTGCTGCAGCAGGTGCTTGGCGAAGGAGCGATGCAGGCCGGCATCGGCCTCGCGATCGGGTTAATCGGATCGCTGGCGGTGATGAAGGGATTGCGATCGATTCTGTTTGGTATCGAGCCGACGGATCCGATCACGCTCGTCTCCGTCGGCGTCTCGCTGATGCTTGTCGCGTTGCTCGCAGTCGCGATTCCCGCGATGCGAGCGATGCGCGTCGATCCAGTAACAGCTCTTCGTAACAGCTAGCGCTCAAGGCACCCAAGGCACCGAAGGCACCCAAGGCACCGAAGGCACCCAAGGCACCTATTTTCCTGCTGCTCCACCATCGGAGGGCCGGCGATCGACGCCGCCCTCGAGCATGTTGTCCTTCTGATTGAAGACGATGATCTGCGCGGCACCTTGGTTGCCGCCTTCCTGCACGGTGTGACCCATCGCCCTCAGCAGCGCGATCGTATCGGCGGAGAAGCCGTAGCGCTCGACGCTCAGTCGATCGGGCAGCCACTGATGATGGATGCGTCCTGCATCCACCGCTTCCTGCGCGTTCATGCCGTAGTCGATCACGTTGAGGATCGTCGTCACGACGGTGTTGATGATCGTGCGGCCGCCCGGCGTGCCGGTGACCATGAACAACTGTCCGTCCTTGGCGATGATCGTCGGCGCCATGCTCGACAGCATGCGCTTGCCGGGGCGCGCGAGATTCGGTGACGTGCCGATCAATCCGCGATCGTCGGTGAGGCCCGGCGCGGCGTTGAAGTCGCCCATCTCGTTGTTGAGCAGGAAGCCGGCGCCCGGCACGACGATCTTCGCGCCGTATCCCTGTTCGAGCGTGTAGGTCATCGACACGGCGTTGCGCTTCGCATCGACGATCGAAATGTGCGTCGTCTCCGGCGATTCATACGTGAACGTGAATGAGCTCGTCGACGACTTCGACGCCTTGTTCGGATTGATGGTGGCGCGCAGCTTGGTCGCGTAGTCTTTCGAGATCAACATCGGTATCGGCATGTCCTTCTCGAAATCCGGATCGGCGAGATGCTGTGCGCGATCGGCGAACGCGCGGCGCATGGCTTCGGCGGTGAAGTGAATGTTCTTCGCCGATCCGTAGCCGTTGCCCTTGAGATCGTAGCCCTCGAGGATATTCAGGATTTCGACGACGGCCGTACCGCCCGAGCTCGGTGGCGGCATGCCGATGATGTCGTAGCCACGATATGTGCCCTTGATGACGCCGCGCTTTTTCGCTTGATACGCCTTGAGATCGGCCATGGTGATCAGCCCGCCGTTGGCTTTCATTTCTTTTTCGATCATCGCGGCGACGTCGCCCTCATAGAAACCGGCCGGCCCTTGCTCGGCGATCTTTGTCAGCGTCTTCGCGAGGTCGGGCTGTTTGAGGATGTCGCCGGCTTCGTAGGGCTTGCCGTTCTTCGAGAACTGCGCGAGCGACGCGGGATACTTCTCGAAATCATCGAGCGTAGCCGCGAGCGATCGGGCGAGGCCATGCGACACTTCGAAGCCGTCGCGCGCTAACGCAATGGCGGGCTGGACGAGATCCTTCCACGGTTTCGATCCCTGTTCTTTCCACGCCAGATGCAAGCCCGCAACTGTTCCGGGAACGCCGACTGACAGATGGCTGTTGTGATGCTTTCTCGAATCGTATTTGCCGTCGGTCAGCCACATTTCAGGTGACGAGCGCGACGGGCCAACTTCGCGGAAGTCGTACGACATCGGTTCGCCGGCGGTGGGTCGATACACGATGAATCCGCCTCCGCCGATGTTGCCGGCGGTCGGATGCGTGACGGCGAGCGCGAATGCGGTCGCGACCGCGGCATCGATCGCGTTGCCGCCGCTTTGAATGACCTTGAAGCCGACCTGCGATGCGGTGTCGTTCTGAGTGATTACCATTCCCAGCCGCGCGCGCGTTGGAACCGAGCCGGCCTGGAGTGTCAGGGAGCCGATCGCCAGTAAAGCGACGGCGAGAAGAAATACACGGCGGATCATGAACAGCCTCCGGCGGAAATGATAGGCCAATAGGCCAATAGGCGAATAGTATGTTCCTCATGTGTAGAGCTACCGCCGCCGTTATCGCCCTCATCCTGTTCGTCACGATTCCGACCGGGGCCACTCGTCAGCCTGTGCGCGCGAAGCATGGGATGGCGGTCGCGATGGAATCGCAGGCCGTTGATGTGGGCGTGGCCGTGCTGCAGAAAGGCGGCAATGCCGTCGATGCGGCGGTGGCGATGGGTTTCGCGATGGCGGCGACGCATCCGTTTGCCGGCAATCTCGGCGGCGGCGGCTTCATGCTGATCCGCTTCGCTGACGGGCGATCGACGTTCATCGACTTCCGCGAGATGGCGCCCGCTGCGTCGACGCGCAATATGTATCTCGATGCGAAGGGCGAGTTGACGAAAGACAGCATCGAGGGGTGGCGCTCATCCGGGGTGCCCGGCACGGTGCGCGGATTCCAGATGGCGGTAGAGAAATACGGCAAGCGATCCTGGGCCGACAGCCTCGCGCCGGCGATTCAGTTGGCAAAAGGATTTCCGGTCTCGTACGCGCTTGCGGAATCCATGAAAGGATCGCGCGCGCTCGGTGCGGATCCCGAATCAAAGCGCATCTTCCAGAAGAACGGCGCATTCTTTGACGTTGGCGAAACGCTCGCGCAGCCGGAGCTTGCCGCGACGCTCGAACGGATCGCGAAGAACGGCGCGAATGAGTTCTATGAAGGTGAAACGGCGAAGCGTTTTGCCGCCGAGATGAAAAAGCACGGCGGCATCATCACCGAAGCGGATCTTCATAATTACAAGGCGATCGAGCGCACGCCGCTAAAGGGCAAGTACAAGAACTACACGATCATCACCGCGCCGCCATCGAGCTCCGGTGGTATCGCGCTGCTTGAAATGCTTGGCATCATTGACGGCACCAAGTACGAGCAGGGCGGCGCTGGATCCGCGTCGTCGATTCATTACGTCGCGGAAGCGATGCGGCTCGCCTACGCCGATCGCAACGAGTATGTCGGTGATCCAGCTTTCGTCAAAGTGCCGATCGTCGGACTGCTCGATCCCGCGTATCACGCCAGGCTGCGCGCGAAGATCGATCCGGAAAAAGCGACGCCGAGCAGCATGGTGAAGCCGGGCAAGCCCGCCGGCAGCGAGAGCATGGAGACGACGCACTATTCGGTGGTCGATGCGGAAGGGAATGCGGTCGCCGTCACCTATACGTTGAACGGCGGCTTCGGCAACGGCATCACCGTTCCTGGTTTGGGATTCCTGCTCAACAACGAGATGGATGATTTCTCCGCGAAGCCAGGCACGCCGAATATGTTCGGCCTTGTGCAGGGTGAGAACAACGCGATTCAACCGGGCAAGCGACCGTTGTCGTCGATGACGCCGACGATCATCGAGAAGGACGGGAAATTGTTCATGACCGCCGGCGCGCCGGGCGGATCGCGCATCTCGACCGCGGTGCTGCAGGTGATTCTCAACGTGATCGATTTCGGCATGAACGTGCAGGACGCGATCGACGCGCCGCGGTTCCATCATCAGTGGCAGCCGGATCGTCTGTCGCTCGAGCGCGGCATTTCTCCAGACACCGTCGCGATCCTCAAAGCGCGCGGCTACGACGTCGACTACGCGCCCGGAGTCGTCCTTGCGCAAGTCGCCGCCATCGTCAGCGACGGCGGCTGGCTGCAGGGCGGCAGCGACGGACGATCGGCGATGGGCAAGGCCGCCGGGTATTAGTCCTGACGGATCGCCTTTCCAGCACATTGGGATCCTAAGCTTAGAATTCCACGTGGACAAGTTGTCGCG
>JADMIO011167659.1_pt1 | contig 133297 bp, 123 predicted proteins | sample 8958161 | NCBI WGS metagenome assembly JADMIO01 (sample SAMN16585339, study PRJNA669376) | soil metagenome | isolation source: Crop rotation soil | place: USA: Cullars Rotation, Alabama | collected 2011 | reverse complement strand
CGACTTCAAGTCACGTGAATTCCAAGCTTCGGATCCCACTGTGCTGGAAAGGGGCATGTGCCGCCGCAACGGCTATCGTGTTGAACAGACAGAAGCCCATCCCCCGGTTGCGCTCGGCATGGTGCCCGGGAGGACGCACGAGCGCGAGTGCGCGGGTCTCGTCGCCGCCCTGCAGCACGTGCTCGACCGCGGTCACGCCGGCGCCAGCCGCAAGGCACGCCACATCGTACGAGTCGGGTGAGGTGAACGTATCGGCATCGAGCATCACCGCCCGCCCGGCGGTTTCGCGCACGAGGCCGACGTACTCGGGGTCGTGAATGCGGGTCAGTTCCTCGTCTGTTGCGGGTCGCGGCTGCAGCACTTCACCACCCTGCTGACGAAACTCGCTCGCGACCTGGAGCATGACGCCGAACCGCTCGACTCGCTCGGGATGCCCGGGCGGCGTGAGGTGGTCGGCGAAACGAGGACTCGTGAAGAGTGTCAGCGGCACGGGAAGATCATTATCCGTGGGTTCGAAGGTTCGAAGGTTCGAGGGTTGCGGGGGAGGGTTCGAGGGTTGCGGGGGAGGGTTCGAGGGTTGCGGGGGAGGGTTCGAGGGTTCGTCACGGCGGGCCAGCACCGGCACGCTGTTCTACCGGTCCAGCGCGTCGTTCAGCAGCTTCGCGAGCCGCAGGCCTGCGAGCGCAAGCCGCTCGTCGACAAGAGCGATGGTGCGACGGTAATACGCCTCGTCGATTGTGCCGTGATTCGGGACGCTCACCGTGCGCGCCACGTCGTGCGACTCCTTCGCCCAGTCCGACGGGGTGCCGTCTGCCTTCGACTCCAGCCGGTGATCACGAATCAGCGATTCCAGCCCGTCGATGTATTTGCCGTCGTTCAAGTGACGGTGCGCGAGCAGTGTGCCGTCCCACACGCCGTGGAGCGTGCACGAGAGGTCACCGCTGGCGCCGCACTGCGTCGATCCGAACGCGCTCACCTCCACGCCGTTGCCTCCGCGATCCTCGGCCACCGTGTGGAACGGCTGGTGGACGTCGCCCACCAGGTGAATCAGGAACTTCACGGCGGTCGCACGGTCGGTCCGGCTGAGCGACGTGTCGGTCAGCCGCTGCTGGTTGTAGAGGATCCGATCGACGACGCAGTCGCGCCAGCGGCCGCCGCGCGAATCGATGCCTCCGCGGCTTGGGCAGTCACGATCGCGGTTGTAGGTCGACGCTTCCCGCGGCATGTTCACGTAGTGCCAGGTCTGCGTGTCGCCGTCGTGATTCTGGTCGGCCCATGAAGCGACGTCGGCCATGCGGTCGGAGCCGAGCAAGTTGCGCACGGCTCGCCGCGCGGCGGTGGTCAGGTGGTCCTCCGCGATGCGTGCAACGAGGCGATGGCCCTGAGCGCCCCACGCCGCAACGTCGGCGCACGTCAGCCCGCCTGCTGTCACCAGGCAGAGTAACCATGAAAGGACGCGAACGCTCATGGGGTCACCGCTATCGGATCACGCGGCCTGGCACCGGACGGCGATCGCGCATGTCACGGTGCGTCAGCTCACAGCTGTACTTCTATTGCACGCGACTCGAGGTCGAGGAGTCGCTTCTCCAGCTCCGCTCTCGCCGCCTCGATTCTCTCATCGTCGAGCGCCCGTGCCACTTCCATTGGTTCACCGATCACGAGCGAGATCGTCGAGAACGGCCTGGGAATCTGCGTCTGATCCCAGCTTCTCATGGTCCAGTGTGACGAAGCTTCGAGATGGAACGGCAGCACGGGATTCCCGGTGGCGCCAGCCAGCCACACCGCGCCTGGCTGCACGACACGGGCGGGTCCGCGCGGGCCATCGACTGTGAATCCGGCGGCGTGGCCGTTGCGCATCGCTCTCATGAGCTGCAACATCGCGCGTTTCGCCCCGCGCGAGGTGGATCCGCGCGCCGTGCCGTACCCGAAACGTTCGATGATGCGCGCAATCCATTCGCCGTCGAAGTTCTCGCTGGTGATGACGACGATACCGCGGCGGCGGAAATAGTAAGTGGCAGGAAGAATGCGGCCGTGCCAGAACGCCATCACCGGCTGGCGGCCGGATGCCCAGATCGCCTCGAGATGCTCCCAACCCTCGACGCGCCACCGCAGCGTGTGGCCGAGCGCGTTGATCAGCGGATAGCCGAGGCCCGCAATCAGAGACAGCTCAGCGCGCTTGCGGTGAGAGGCTCGCCAGTCAGTGCCCAATGCTCAATGCCCAATGCCCAAATGGACCCCTTCGCCGCCGCGAGATAACCGAAGCGCAACGCCCAGAGCGCAATCCCTTTTGTGAATTGAGCATTGGGGATTGCGCATTGGGCATTGATCACGTTACATCCCGTTGTACTGCGGCCCACCTCCACCCTCCGGCGGAACCCAGGTGATGACCTGATAGGGGTCCATGATGTCGCACGTCTTGCAGTGGACGCAGTTCGAGGCGTTGATCTGCAGGCGGACCGCGCCGTCGGCTTCGCGAACAATCTCGTAGACGTTGGCCGGGCAGAAGCGCATGCAGGGATGTCCGTACTCGGGTCCGCAGATGGATACGCAGACGTCGGTGTGGACCAGCAGGTGCGACGGCTGATCTTCTTCGTGCGCCGTGCCGGCAAAGTGGACGTTGGTGACCTTGTCGAAAGTGGTCTTGCGATCGATGGCGGTCGCGTTGCTGGGTGCCGGTGGCACCGCGTGGCCGCGATAGTACTCACCGATGGTCAGAATCTGTTCGTCGCCAGGATGACCCGCGATGGCTGGAGGCAGGTGCCCGCCGGTGGCAACGGCAAGGCCCGCGGCCGCCACGCCCGCGAACAAGCCATGCGCGAAGGCCTGGTGGACGTTGCGTACGGGATAGAGCTCGGCGCGCACCGGCCCGCTATCGATCGCCGACTGATACGCGCTCAGGCTGTCGCTCGACGTATCGTTCGCACGCACGGCGGCGTACGCGGTTTCCGCCGCGAGCATGCCGGTCCGCATGGCGAGGTGAATCCCTTTGAGGCGGAGCGAATTCACGAATCCACCCGCATCGCCCGCGATCAGGCCGCCGTCCATGTGCAGGCGCGGAATCGTGTTCCATCCGCCTTCAGGAAGCGCCTTGGCGCCGTAGCGCACGAGCGCGCCGCCGGCGAGCAGGGCCGCGATGCGCGGGTGCTGCTTCAGGCGATTGAACGCCATGTGCGGATCGAAGAGCGGATCGGGATAATCGAGCCCGATCACGAGCCCGAGCGACAGGCGATTCTCGGGCAGGCCGTAGATGAACGCGCCGCCGAACTCCTCCGGGCGCAGCGGATAGCCGAGCGTGTGCGTCACCGTGCCCGCGGTCACGCGGCCGGCCGGAAGCTCCCACAGCTCCTTCAGGCCGATGGCGTACTGTTCCGGCCCGCGCCCCTTCCCGAGTTGCAGGCGGCGCAGCAGCTGTTTCGTCAGGTTCCCCCGCACACCGTCGCAGAAAATGGTGACCTTCGCGTGGATGTCGACGCCGGCCTCGAAGCTCGCCTTGGGCGTTCCGTGACGGTCTACGCCGCGATCGCCGGTGCGAACGCCTAGCACGCGCTCGCCATCGAAGAGCACCTCGTGCCCGGCAAAGCCAGCGAACAGGTCGACGCCGCCCGCTGCCTCGACCCGCCCGGCGAGCCAGCGGACGAACACGTTCAACGACACGATGACGTTCCCGTGGTTGCGCAACGGAGGCGGAATGATCGGGACTTGAACCGCGCCGCCACTGGTCAGGAAATACACCCGCTCCGGGCCAACGGCGAGTTCAACCGGCGCGCCCTGCGCCGCGAAGTCGGGCAGCAGATCGCGCAGCGCGGAGAGGTCGAGCACGGCACCAGACAGCGAGTGCGCACCGGCGTCACGCGCCTTCTCGAGCAGCGCAATCGACAGCGGTTCGCCACCCTGTTGCTGCTGCAGCTGCGACAGCCGCAGCGCGGCCGAGAGCCCTGCCGGGCCGGCCCCCACGATCAGGATGTCGACGTCGAGGGTTTCACGCGAGGACACGGATCAATGCCCAATGCTCAATGCAGAATGCCCAATGCCCAAGCCGTGACGGGGCACGCAGCCATTTGGGCATTGTGCATTGGGAATTGAGCATTGTGAATTGGTCCTGCTATTTTTCCAGTTCCGCACAAATCGCAGGTACCACCTCGAAGAGGTCGCCCACGATCCCGTAGTCGGCCACTTCGAAGATCGGCGCCTCGGCGTCCTTGTTGATGGCGACGATGGTCCGCGAGCCCTTCATGCCGACGAGATGCTGAATGGCTCCCGAGATGCCGACGGCGACGTAGAGCTTCGGCGCAACCGTCTGTCCCGAGCTGCCGACCTGCCGCTCCATCGGCAGCCAGCCGTTGTCGCAGATCGGACGCGAGGCCGCGAGCTCGGCGCCGAGCGCCCTGGCCAGCCGCTCGGCCACCGGCAACTGATCCTGAGACTTGATGCCACGGCCGACGGAGACGATCCGCTCTGCCTGTCCGAGGTCGACCGACTGCCTGGCTTCCTGAAACGGCGCCTCGGGCTTCTGTCGGATGGCGCCGGCCTCGAGCGTGATCGAGACGCGCTCGATCGGCGCACCGCTGCCGCGCCGCGCCGCGTCTCCTCGAAAGGCGCCCACCTGCACGCTGACGAGGATCGGCGCACCACCGCGCGCGCGCACCTGTGCATTCAGCTTGCCCTGGAACATCGGCCGCGTGAACGTCGCCCCGGCTCCCTGTCCCTCAATCGCAATGACATCGGTGACCAGCGGACGGCGAAGCCGCGCGGCCAGAAGCGGCGCAACGTCGCGCGTCTGATATGTGTGCGAAAAGACGACGACCTCGGGCGAGGTGCGGGCGACGATCTGCTGGAGGGCCGTGGCGTATGCGTCGGCGGTGTACTGCGCCAGCAGGCCGTGCTCGACCGCGAGGATGCCTGCGACATCCGCAGCCGCCGCTTCCCCGGCGGCAGATCCCTCCTGGCCGCCAGGGACGGCGATCTTGATGGGCGCATCGCCGGCCAGGAGTTGTGCCGCGGCGACGGCTTCCCAGGTGCTGCGTGTCAGCGTGCCGTTCCGCTGTTCGGCGACAACGAGGATCACAGGGCGCGTGCCTCCTCACGAAGCAGCCGGACCAGTTCGGCGGCAGCCTGGGCAGGTGCCCCGCTGATCAGGTGCGTCTGCTTGCGCCGCGCCGGCACCGCGAGCGAGACGATCTCGAGCGACGGCTCCAGCGAGTCGGCGGCAGGAATCACTCGCACGTCCTTCTTCTTCGCCGCCATGATGCCTTTGAGCGTGGCGTAGCGCAGCTGGTTGATGCCGCTTTGAATCGTGAGCAGCGCAGGCAGCGGCAGTGTCACCCACTGGAACCATCCGCCTTCCAGTTCGCGCTTCACGCGAAGCGTTCCATCCTGGACCTCGATCTCCATCACGATCGTCGCGTGCGGCAATGCCAGTCGCTCGGCGAGAATCACGCCGACCTGCCCGTGCCCCTGATCGTCGGACTGCAGCCCGGTCAACACGAGGTCGAAGCGTTCGCCCTGCATCGCGGACGCGAGCGTATCGGCCGTCATCACGGCATCCGCGTCGGCCAGCGAATCACTCTGCACATGGAGCGCACGATCCGCGCCACGGGCGAGCGCCTCGCGAATCACCGTCTGCACGCGCGCCGGCCCCGCCGCACACACCACGACTTCCCCGCCGTGCTTCTCCCGCAGCCGCAGCGCCTCCTCGAGCGCGTACGCATCGGGCTCGTTCAGCTCGAACGACGCATCCTGTTCACGGATCCAGGTCTTCGCGTCGTTCACACGAGGCTGCCACTCTCGGGTGGGGACTTGCTTGATGCAGACAGCAATCTTCATGGGGAAGGTGTCGTTCGGGGTTCAAGGTTCTCGGTTCTTGGTTCGTGTTCAGTTCTGGGTTCGTTTTCGGAGTTCGGTTCTGGGTTCGGTTCTGGGTTCGGTTCGCCAGCGAGTCCTTCGTGCCACTGTCCGATCGGTGACCAAACGACCACTCTTCGGATGGCCCCGGTCGCGCGGTCACCTCGGCCGGAAGCCGAACTTCGAACCGAACGCGGCAGCGAACCTAGAACCGAACACAGAAAACGAACGTCCGAACCGAGAACAGAGAACGCTGAACTGCGAACGACGAGTATCTCTCAATCCTCGAATTTCTTGAACAGGAGCGCCGCGTTCGTACCGCCGAAGCCGAACGAGTTCGACAAGGCGTACTGGATGGGCATCGCGCGGCTCCTGCCGGGGACGTAGTCGAGGTCGCAGTCGGGATCGGGATTGTCGAGATTGATCGTCGGCGGAACGCACTGGTGATGCACCGCCAGCGCCGAGATGCCGGCTTCGAGCCCGCCGGCGCCGCCGAGGAGATGGCCGGTCATCGACTTGGTCGAGGAGATGGCGACCTTCGGCGCATGCTCGCCGAAGGTCTTCTTGATCGCCAGCGTTTCGAGCTTGTCGTTATAGGGCGTCGACGTGCCGTGCGCATTGATGTAATCGACCTGCTCCGGGCGGATGCCGGCCTTGCGCAGCGCCATCTTCATGACACGGACCGCTCCGTCGGCATCCTCGGACGGCGCCGTGATGTGGTACGCGTCGCCCGACATGCCGTAGCCGACGATCTCGGCGTAGATCTTCGCGCCGCGCCGGCGGGCGTGCTCGAGATCCTCGAGGATCAGCACGCCGGCGCCTTCGCCGATGATGAAGCCGTCGCGGTCCTTGTCGAACGGCCGGCTGGCGCGCGCCGGCTCGTCGTTCCGCGTCGACAGCGCCCGCAGCGCGCCGAAGCCGCCGACGCTCATCGGCGTGATCGCCGCTTCCGAGCCGCCCGCGATCATGACGTCGGCGTCGCCGCGCTTGATGATCTCGTAGGAGTCGCCCAGCGAGTGGGCCGACGCCGAACAGGCAGTGCACGTGGCCAGGTTCGGTCCCTTGGCGCCGAACCGGATCGAGACCTGTCCCGATGCCAGATTGATGATGGCCGAGGGGATGAAGAACGGCGAGATCTTCCGTGGACCACCCTCGAGCAGCGCGCTGTGCTCACGTTCGATCGTCTGGAAGCCGCCGATGCCGGAGCCGATGAAGACTCCGACGTCCGGCGCGTTCTCGAGCGTGATCGTCAGCCCCGAATCGTCCATCGCAAACTGCGCCGCCGCGACCGCATATTGAATGAAGACGTCCATTTTCTTGACGTCCTTCTTCTCGATGTAGTCGAGCGGATCGAAGCCCTTGACCTCGGCGGCAATCTGCGTGGCGAACTTCGTGACGTCGAACTTGGTGATGCGGGTGACACCGCTGGTGCCCGCAGCCAGCGCCGCCCAGTTGGCGCTGGTGCCGATGCCCAGCGACGACACCAGGCCGATGCCTGTGATGACGACCCGCCTGTTCAACATACCTCCTGGGATAGGGTCTCCCCGGAAGCCGGGGGCCTCCGGCTACTTCTTGCTCTTGCCGTGCGCCTCGATGTAATCGATGGCTTCCTTGACGCGGGTGATCTTCTCGGCGTCCTCGTCCGGAATCTCGATCCCGAACTCCTCTTCGAACGCCATGACGAGCTCCACCGTGTCGAGCGAGTCGGCTCCGAGGTCGTCGACAAACGACGCGTCCGGCGTGACTTCTTCTTCGTCGACGCCCAACTGCTCCACGATGATGCTCTTCACCTTGTCTGCAACTGCCATTCGATCCTCCATCAATGCACAATGCTCAATGCCCAAGGCCCCAGGCTCAATCACTGCAGGAGTGACGTGAGCATCGCGCATTGTGCACTGTGCATCGATCTACATGTACATGCCGCCGTTCACGGCGATGACCTGACCCGTAATATACGATGCCTCATCCGACGCCAGAAAGCATACTGCGGCCGCCACGTCCTCCGGCCGCCCAATGCGCCCGAGCGGAATCTGTGACATCCAGTCGCCCGACGCCTTCTCGGCAATCGCTTTCGTCATGTCGGTTTCGACCAGCCCGGGAGCCACGGCGTTGACGGTGATGTTCCGCGACGCCAGTTCCCGCGCCAGCGCCTTGGTGAATCCGATGAGCCCCGCCTTCGACGCGGCGTAGTTGGCCTGCCCCGCGTTGCCCGACTGTCCGACCACCGACGTGATGCTGACGATGCGGCCCGCGCGCTGTTTGATCATCGGCCGCGCCACCGCCTGTACGCACGAAAACGCGGCCGTCAGGTTGGTGGCCAGCACCTGATCCCAGTCGTCGCGCTTCATCCGGAGCATCAGCTGGTCGCGGGCGATGCCGGCATTGTTCACGAGGATGTCGATCCGTTCGCGCTGCTCGAGAACGGTGCTGACCATTCGCTCGACCGAGGCGGCGTCAGTCACGTCGAGCGACACCATCTCGCCGCCGCCGCCGGCAGTGCGAATCGCCTCTACCGTCCCCGACGCGTTCGCCTCACGTGCACCGGCGTACACGAAGGCGCCGCAGCGCGCGAGGCTCTCGGCAATCGCCCGGCCGATGCCGCGCGACGCGCCGGTCACGATGGCGGTCTTGCCGGACAGATCTAGCAAGACGGCGCCTCGGGCGCCGTGACGCGCGTTGTCTGCAGCACTCGTACTGGTCGACTCATCGATGGGGATTAGCAGGTGGCGATCACGGCAGCCAGATCGTCCGGCGCACCAAAGTGAATGACCCGGGCGTCCTTGTGGATCTTGCGCACCAGGCCGCTCAGCACGGTTCCCGGACCCACCTCAACATACGTGGTGACGCCCTCGGACGCAAGGCGGCGCACCACCGCGTCCCAGCGCACCGGGGCCGACACCTGACGGACGAGCGCGTCGACGCTCGCCGCCGCGTCGCGTTTCGGTTCGGCGTCGACGTTGGCCACGACCGGCACACGCGGGGCGTGCGCGGCCAGGGCGCGCAGTTCCGGCTCGAGGCGGATCTCCGCCGGTTTCATCAGCGCACAGTGAAACGGCGCACTCACCGGCAGCGGCACGGCCCGCCGCGCCCCCAGGGCGCGCGCGCGATCGGACGCCCGCTGCACGGCCGCCGCCGTCCCCGCGATCACGACCTGCCCCGAGCCATTGATGTTGGCGGGACTGACGACCTCGCCTTCGGCCGCTTCCTGACACGCCTGCTGGACGACATCGGGATCGGCGCCGAGGATCGCGGCCATCGCGCCTTCGCCGACCGGCACCGCCTCCTGCATGTACCGCCCGCGCCGCCGCACGATCGACACGGCATCGGCGAACGCAAATGTCCCGGCCGCCACGTGGGCGGAGTACTCCCCGAGACTGTGCCCGGCGACGAAGGCCGGCTCGATCCCGTGCGCGCGCAGCACACGATAGGCGGCGATGCTGACCGTGAGGATCGCCGGCTGCGCGTTCTCGGTCAGGGTCAGCTGCTCCTCAGGACCGTTGAAGATGACGTCGCTGAACCGGCACCCGCGCGCGGAGGTGGAGCCGCCGCATGACGCTGCAAAGGCGGCGTCGGCCTCGTCGAAGGTCGCGCGGGCCTCGGCGAAGGCGTCGGCCAGTTCGCGGCCCATGCCGACCTTCTGGGAGCCCTGGCCGGGAAACAGAAATGCGATCACGCGCCCCGCCTCGGTCCGCATCGCTCGTCGCGCCCTTCGCGCACGCCCTCGCGTCTGTGCATGATGCCGACCCTCACGAGACGCTGTTCATGAAACGGTGGCGGACGCGATCTCGCGCTCGACGCGCCTCACGAAATCGTCGGTCGCATACCGTGCCGCCATGCCGATGGCATTCTGCACCGCGACGGGCGACGACCGGCCGTGGCCGACGACCACCAGGCCGGCCACACCGAGCAGCAGCGCACCGCCGTACTCGGAGTAATCCATCCGTCGCCTGAACTGCTCGAACGGCTCGCGTCCGGCCGGTACATCACGCAGCGCTTCGCCGAGCACCGCATCGAGCACCTCGACGAGCCCTTCACTCGTCTTCAGCACGATGTTGCCGGTGAACCCGTCGCAGACCACCACGTCGGCATCGCCGCTGTAAATCTCGCGCCCCTCGATGTTGCCGATGAAGTTGAGCGGCGCCGCCTTGAGCAGTCGATGAGCGTCCCGGGTCAGATCGTTCCCTTTCGTTTCCTCCTCGCCAATCGACAGGAGGGCCACGCGCGGACGTTCGATGCCGAGCGCCAGCCGCGCGTGCATGGCGCCCATGATTCCGAACTGCAGGAGATGCTGCGGACGGCACTCCGCATTCGCGCCGGCATCGAGCAGGACGGCCGGACGGCCGCGCGTCGGAATCACCGTGGCCAGCGCCGGACGGTCGACGCCGGGCAGCATCCCGAACGCCGCATGCGCGGCCATGACGGTGGCGCCGGTATTCCCTGCGCTCACGACGGCACCCGCCCGCTCGCGCGCCACCAGCTCCGATGCCACGCGAATCGACGCGCGTGGACGACGGCGCAACGCCGCAACCGGCGCATCCGCCATGCCGACGGCGTCAGGCGCATCGACGATATCGAGCGAGAGCTGACGCCAGTCCGGATGGTGCGCCAGCGCGGCCGCGAGCACGGCCTCGGCACCCACGAGCGTCACCGGCACCCGGAGCTCCCGCGCTGCGGCCACCGCACCCTCGACAATGGCCGCCGGCGCGTCGTCACCACCCATCGCATCGACGGCTATTCGCATACCGTCACTGATGATCGCGATCGCGGACGCCTATTCCTCGTCGACCGGACGGACCTGGCGCTGGCGGTAGTAGCCGCAGTGCGGGCAGATCCGATGTGGTGCTTTGGGTTCATGACACTGCGGACACAGGCCCGTGGCGGCCGGCATCAGCGCATCGTGCGTGCGCCGCTTGGCGGTGCGCGTCTTCGAGTGACGTCGTTTGGGATTAGGCATGGCTCTAATGGGTGTTCTGGCTTCTCTTGATCGCTTCGAGCGGCGCCAGACGCGGATCCTTCCAGTCCGTCGTGCAGTGGCAGCTGCCGTGATTCAGGTTCGTTCCGCACTGCGGACAGAGTCCGTGGCACTCCTCCCGGCAGAGCGGCTTCATCGGCAAAACCAGGTAGAACTGCTCGCGCATCAGTTCGTTCAAGTCGATCTGGTCATCCCGGTAGTAGCTCGTCTCGAGATCTTCCTCTTCGATCCCGCGTTCCTCCTCCGTGGCCATGGCCGACGCCGGGAGGTAGCGCAAGTCGAATGCGGCATCGACCGGCAGCCGAAACGGTTCGAGACAGCGGCTGCAGGGAAGTTCGAGCTCCGTCCGGACCGTTCCTTCCAGACGAAACCGATCTTTGTCCTTATGGATGTCGAAGTCGAGAGCGACGGGCTGCACCACCCGGTAGCTGTCGCCCTCCTGCTCGACTTCCGGCGGCTGAAACGTCCGCGAGAAGTGCCCGAGGGGCTGCCGATAGCGCGTGAGCTCGAGTTGCAAATGACACCCAGATTGCCGAAGACCTGCCAAGGTCCGGCCGGACCCTTCTTACCGCGGTCCGTTCGAACCGGACTCGCCCTTGTCGCGAAAATCTCGCGAAAGGCAGACCTGCAATTATAGCTGATTCCACGTCATCGGCCCGATCCACGGCTTGGGGATGAACAGGCGCTCATAGAGGGCAATGGCGAACCGGTCGGTCATGCCGGCGAGGAAGTCACGCACCGCCACGTCGAGCCCTTCCTGCTCGATGATGTGCGCATCGAGCAGCTCGTCGGGATGCTCGCGCACCTTCTCCCACAGTCCTCCGAGAATGCCCGCCGATTTCTTGAATTCGGCGGTGGCGCGGTCGTTCTCGTACACCGCTTCGAAGAGAAATGCCCGGATGGCCAGCGTCGCATCCAGCACTTCGGCGCTCATGCGGATTTCGGAAAGTCCGCCCGCGGTCGTTTCGGTCACGACATCCTTGACCATTCTCGCGATGCGCGCGGACGAGGACGCGCCGAGCGTCGCCACGGCGGTGCGTGGCAAGGCGCGGTCATCGAGCACGCCGGCCCGCACGGCATCATCGATATCGTGATTGACGTACGCAATGAGGTCGGCGACCCGCAGCACCTGCCCTTCGAGCGTCGCCGCACGCCTGGACGGATCCATGCCGACGGGCGAGCCGTCCTTCCCCTTTGAATGGCGGCCGATGCCGTCGCGCACTTCGAAGCTCAGATTGAGCCCCTGGCCGTCGTTCTCCAGCACGTCGACGATGCGCAGGCTCTGCTCGTAGTGGCGGAACCCGCCGGGCATCAGCGCGTCGAGCACCCGCTCGCCGGCATGGCCGAACGGAGTGTGGCCGAGATCGTGCCCGAGCGCGATGGCTTCGGTCAGCTCCTCGTGCAGCCGGAGCACCTTCGCAATCGTGCGCGCGATCTGCGAGACCTCGAGCGTGTGGGTGAGACGGGTGCGATAGTGATCCCCGGCCGGCGCGAGGAAGACCTGCGTCTTGTGTTTGAGTCGGCGAAAGGCCTTGCTGTGGATGATGCGATCGCGATCGTGCTGAAAGGCCGGCCGGACATCGTCTTCCCGCTCCGGACGAAGGCGGCCTTGTGAGTCGGCGCTCTTGGCGGCCGCTGAGGCGAGCGTCTCACGCTCGCGGCGCTCGAGCGCCTCACGAATGGTCGACAACGATCTCCTCCAGGAAGCTGACGCCGCTCTCCAGCGGGGCGATGCCGAAGTTGCCGGCGAGCGTCTGACCGAGATCGGCAAAGGTCGCTCGCGTGCCGAGGTCCTGGCCGGACCGGACGCGCGCGCCGGTCACGAGCAGCGGGACGTACTCGCGCGAATGATCGGTGCTCGGGGTGGTCGGATCATTGCCGTGGTCGGCCGTAATGATCAGCAGGTCATCGGCCCGCAGGCGGCCGAGGACCTCTGCCAGCCCGCGATCGAATCGCTCGAGGTTCAGGGCATATCCGTCGACGTCGTTGCGGTGGCCGTACACAGTGTCGAAGTCGACCAGATTCACTGCCACGAGCCCATCGACCTGGTCGCTCATCGTATCGAGCAGGCGGTCGAGGCCTTCCTGGTCGCTGGCAGTGCCGATGGCGCGTGTGACGCCGCGCCCGGCGAAAAGATCGCTGATCTTGCCGATGGCGGTCACGGCGATGCCGGCCCGCGTCAGCCCGTCGAAGAGCGTCTGCCCGGATGGCGGCATCGCGAAGTCGTGGCGGTGTGCGGTGCGTTGATAGTGCCCCGATTGCCCGACGAACGGTCGCGCGATCACGCGCGCAATCCTGAACGGCTGCACGAGCGCGAAGGCAATCGCGCAGATGTCGTACAGCTCCTCCAGCGGAATGACGTCCTCGTGCGCGGCGACCTGGAAGACGGAGTCTGCCGACGTGTAGACAATGGGACGGCCGGTCCGTACGTGCTCGTCACCCAGCTCCGCGATGATCGCAGTGCCCGACGCGGCGACGTTGCCGAGCGTTGTCCGACCGATCCGCTGTTCGAAGTCGTCGATGAGCGCGGCCGGAAAGCCCTCTGAAAAGGTCGCAAATGGCGCCGCCAACTGAAGGCCCATCAACTCCCAGTGACCGCTGATGGAATCCTTCCCCGCTGACACCTCCGCCATCCGTCCGTACGCGGCAATACCGCCCGCCGGTATCTCATCCAGCCGAACGAGCCGCCCGAGTCCGAGCCGGCGCAGCTGCGGCACCTCCAGCCGCACGTGAGCCGCCACATGACCCAGCGTGTCGCTGCCTTCGTCACCGTACAGGCTCGCATCCGGCAGCGCGCCACAGCCGGCGCCGTCGAGGACGATGAGGATGACGCGTGAGAAGACCGGCATGCAGAAACGTCGAGCCGCAGAGAATGCCTCGTGAACGGCCCCGCGGGAATCCCGCGCGAGCGTCAGGCCGGCGCGGAATAGCTCGCGACCGCGCGATGCGTCTCGATCGTGGCGATCGCGTGCTTGAAGATCAGATGATCGCCGCCGCCAATCTCGGCGATGACAGCGAAGCGATCGAAGCTCTTGATGCGGGCGTCGAGACGCCGGCCGTCCATCAGGTGCAGCACGACGGGCAACCGATCACGGCGGGCAAGGTTGAGAAAGACGTCCTGGATGTTGGGTTGAGCCGATGACTGGGCCGCTGACGTCGGCCGGGGTTCCGAAACCTGAGCCATCAGAGCACGTCTCCTGTGTGAACGCCTCGATCGGACATCAGCGTCTGAAGATGTCCACTGCCTCGCCGACGCGCCGCAGCGTGTCCGCACTCTCGCCGGGACCATCGAACCACATAAGGTTAGGCTCTTTGCGAAACCAGATCAACTGCCGGCGCGCGTATCGCCGGTTCTCCCGGGTGATGAGCGCGCGCGTCGCCGCTTCGTCACGAACGCCGTCGAGCATCTCCATGATCTGGCGATAGACGAGGCCGCCGAATGGACGCGCGGTTCGCGGAATGCCCGCCGCGAGCAGCGCACGCACTTCGTCGACGACCCCGCGCGCGAACTGCTCCTCCACCCGTCTCGCCACCCGTTCTGCCGTCAGCGACGCCGGCAGCGAAAGCCCGATCGCCATGACCTCACAGTCGGCGATGGGAGAGACGGTGGCGGCGAAGTGCGCCGTCAGCGGACGTCCCGTCGTCAGGTACACCTCGAGGGCGCGCACGATCCGCACGCGATCACGCGGCATGATGCGATCCGCCGAGGCGGAGTCGACCCGCCGCAGCCACGCGTGCAGACGTTCGATGCCGCGGCGATCCGCGACGGCATTCAGCCGCGCGCGCAAATCGCTGTCCGCACCGGGCCCGGGAAAAAGGCCGCGCGTCAGGGCGCGGTAGTAGAACCCGGTGCCTCCCACGAGGATCGGCAGGCGTCCGCGCCGATGCAGATCGCGGATGATTGCCGCCGCATCGCCGGCAAACTGCGCCGCCGTGTAGACGTCACGCGGGTCGGCGATGTCGATGAGGTGATGCGGGACGCCGCGCTGTGCGGCAACCGGCATCTTGTCCGTCCCGATGTCGAAGCCGCGATAGACGGCGGTCGAATCGCAATTGATGATCTCGCCGCCGTACTGCTCCGCCAGGCTCAGCGCAAGGGCGCTCTTGCCTGAGGCGGTGGGCCCGAGCACCGCCAGGACGCGGCGCGCGCGCGCCGGACTCGAGCGGTCCACGGGTCAGCGCACGTGCACCAGCACGTACGCAGTGAGCGCGGCCAGCGCAATCAGGAGTCCCAGCTGCTGGGGCCGTGACGGCATGGTCAGTTGGGCGGCTCCTCGTTGTAATAGAACGTCACCGTGAATGCGATGGACTCGTCAGGGTAGGCAACGGGCAACGGATCGGCGGGATTGGTCTGGCTGATCGCGTTGGCAGATGACATCGTGAACACCTGTTCGCTCGCCGGCTGCAGCACGCGGAGGTCCGTGATGCTGCCGTCACGATGCACGAGGAAGTGCAGCACGGCATGGCCGTGGAAGAACATCGCGGAGTTGGGAATATTCCAGTTCCGCACGATCTTGGCGCGGAACTTCCGCAGCCACGGTCCGAAGTCGACGCCCTTCGGGTCGAACTGGAACGACGCGTCTTTCTGGTCGGTCGCACTGCCGAGCGGATTGCCGGGCGTCTGTGCCGCGTACCGATCGAGGTTCTGCAACGCGCGGCTGAGCGGCCCGCTGACCTGCGGACGCGGCGAGTCGTCCCGTGGCGCCGGGGTCACGGAGGGCGGCGTCGCAGTGTTCCTGGCGATCTGCGCCTCAGGCTCGGGTCGCTGTGGTTCGGGTCGTGGTGGTTCTGGTTGCGGCGGCTCGGGCGCCTTGGTCGGTTGCGGCGCGGGGGGATCCCCCGGTTCGAAAGGTCTGGTGTTGCCGGGAAGCACGATGCGATCGGGCGGCTTCTCCGCCGGTAGTGCCTTGACCGTGATCGGCGGCGGGCGCAGCAGCGACCGGGGAATCTCCTGCGGCTGCATGAAGACGATGGGCGTGTGATCCTCGACAGCCTGTACCTGCACCGGACGATGCGGCCAGAGCAGCCACAGCAGCGCGATCCACGGGCCGATGAAGAACGCGAAGATCAGATAGAACGCGAAGTCAGCGATGAGTACGCGGACGAACCATGGCAGAGCCCGCTCGGTGGGTTCGAAGACGAAGCGCTCATCGAAGTCAAAACGGATCACGCGTAAGCCCTGAGCGTCGAATTATAACATCCGGTATGTCAACGACTTAGGCTTAAGGAATCGTTAACCTCGCGCCGCCGTACGCCTGTGTACAGGTAGACGATCCCGAACGTCAGCGGGACGACCTCTACTTCGTCGAACCCCACATTTCGCAACATTGTCACAACTTCGGACGGGGGCTGGAACGCGCCGACAGATGCCGGAAGATACGAATATGCGGCATTGTGGCCGGAGATCATCTGCCCGACTCGTGGCAGCACCTGCTTGAAGTACCACAGGTAGAGCGGCTTGATTCCAGGCACGCGCGGCACACCGAACTCGAGAATCGCGAGGCGCCCGCCGGGCCTGAGCACCCGAGCCATTTCGGCACACGCCATCTCCGGCCGCTGAACATTTCGGATGCCAAACGCAACCGTTGCGGCATCGATGGTTCCGGAACGTGCCGGCAGGCGCATGGCGTCGCCGCGCACGAGTGCGATCGATGACGACTGACCAGCCATCTCCACTTTCTTCACGCCATGCGCGAGCATCTGCCCCGAGAAGTCGACGCCGAGCACGTGCGCCGCCCCGCCCGGCTGCCGGCTCTCGAGCGCCACATCGGCGGTGCCGGTGCACACATCGATCAGCGTTTCCCTGCCGGTGAGACGAAGGGACGCAATGGCACGCGTCCTCCAGCGCTTGTCGATGCCGGCGCTCAGGAGGTGATTGAGCAGGTCGTAGCGCGGGGCGATCGCATCGAACATCCCCGCGATCGTCTGCGGCGCTTTATCGAGGGAGGGCACAGAAGATCGACGTCATCCGAGATAAATCGCCAATGCGGTTGCGGCGAAGTACACGATGCCGACGTACCCGTTCAGATCGAATGCCTTCTTGACCTGCGAGAGATCGTCGGGACTCACCAGCGACTGCTCGTACGCCAGCAGCGCGGCGACAAACGCCACGCCGCCCAGATACAAAGGCGGCAGATTCGCCAGACGCCACAGCAGCGCCATCACGGCCACCGTCGCGAGGTGCATCACCCGCGACAGCCACACTGCCCGCTGCACGCCGAAGCGGGTGGGAATGGATCGCAACCCGTGGCCGCGATCGAAGTCGACATCCTGGCAGGCGTAGAGAATGTCGAAGCCGCCAACCCACAAGCCGATCGCGAGTCCCAGCAGCCACGGCTCCCATCCACTTCTGCCGCCCGCCGCGATCCAGCCGCCCACGGGGGCAACGGCCATGGCAAGGCCAAGGAACAGTTGCGTGTAAGGCGTGACGCGCTTCGCGAGCGAATACCAGAAGACGACGACGAGCGCCACCGGCGCGAGCACGAAACAGAGCGTGCTCAGCTGGTACGCGAACAACACAAAAGCCGCTGACGAAACAGCGACGAAGAGCGCGGCCTCGGTGGTGCTCATCATCCCGCGCGGCAGTTCCCGCATCGCGGTGCGTGGATTGAGCGCGTCGAACCTCGCGTCGACGAGACGATTGAAGCCCATCGCCGCGCTGCGCGCGCTGACCATGCAGGCGACAATCCACGCCACCTGCGTCCAGGCGAATGGCTGTGCGCGCCATGCGAGCAACGCCCCGGTCAACGCGAACGGCAGCGCAAAGACCGAGTGGCTGAAACGAACGAACGAGAGATAGGTCGTGAGCTTCTTCATGTCACCATCGTTCCGACTGAAGTCGGAACCTACGACTGTCGCAGCCAGGTAATCGCGTCTGGTGTCACGCCCGACACCAGGTATTCTTCCACATCGACCACGGCGGCCGGGAGACGCACGACGATTGCCGCGGGGCGCTTGCCCGTCTCCAGGCTGCCGTACTCGGTGTCCATCCCCAGCGCGCGGGCGCCGACAAGCGTGGCACTCTCGAGCAGACGACGCGCGGGCACGCGCGGGGCGATCCGGCGCGCCTCCGCCAGCTCCGCAAACATGTTCAGATCGGGAGCGCTGGCCAGGCTGTCGGTGCCAAACGCCACCTCGACGTCCATGGCGTAGAACGCTTCGAGCGGCGGCGACCCGACGCCGACATGCACGTTGCTGCGCGGGCAGGACACCAGGGTCGCGCCAATTGCCGCCAGTGAGGCGAGATCCTCGCCGCTGAACTGCACGCCGTGTACAACCAGGGTCCGCCGATCGAGGAATCCGAGATCACGCAGGTACTGAACGGGCGAACAGCCGGGCGGACGCCAGTCCGCCGGCCATCGTCCAAGATCCTCGAGAACCTTTCGGATCGGACCGCTTCCTGCCCGCAACAGCTCGAGCTCCTCGGGATTCTCGCCAAGGTGCACGCTCGACACGGCGTCAGGGTGCGCATCGACATCCTCACGGATGGCGGTGAAGAGCGCCGCCGACACCGAGTACGGCGCGTGCGGCGCCACGCTCACGCGGATTCCCTTCCCTGCCGCTGCATCCGCACGACCGCGCGCTTCGGCGACACGCGCGGGCGGATCGGGTTCGGTGAAGCCGGTCAACTCGTGAAAGATCTGCGCCGGCATGCCGGCCTCGCGCAGGAGATCGGCGGTGACGAGCGTGTTGCTGATATCGCCGAAGAGGCCGGTGCCACTGCGCCGGGCGGCGTGAATCGCCTGGCGTGCGGCGTCGACGATCTGCGGGTGCGAAGGATCAGGAAATTCACGCCGCGCCGCCATGACGTCGGTGACCCACGGACCGAAGCTCGGGGCGGGCGGAATGCGGCCGAGCAGATAGGAGAGCTCGAGGTGCGTGTGCGCGTTGACGAGCGCCGGCAGCACAGCCACCCGACCCAGATCGCGCGCGCCCGCCGTATCGCCGCTGCCCACGGCCGCAATCCGGCCGTCGTCATCGACGGTGAGCACCCCGCGGTGGATGGGCCGCGCGCCGATCGGCAGCAGCCATTCAGCCTGAAACGCGTGCACGTTACTGGGCGAGCCGCAGCCGCTTGCCCTCGCGGCTGCGCGCCGGGTAGTTCTTCAGCTCCTCGGGAACGGAGGTGTCGCCCTCGGCACGCGCGGTCGCCAGCGACAGCATGCGCGGCACATCGCGCTCGCGGAAGATGGGGTCGCCGAGCACGTCGTAATGCATGTTGCGCCGCTTGGCCACGAATCCGGCATCCTCGACGTTGACGACGATCTCGACTTCGTCCATGCAGTAGCTCGCGCCGGCCGCACGTACGACGTTCTCCTCGATCATCACGCTGCCCATGTCGTTTGCCCCGTAGGCTAGACTGAGCTGGCCGACCTTGCCGCCCTGCGTCACCCACGACGCCTGCACATTGTCGAAGTTGTCGAGCACGATCCGCGACAGCGCGAGCGTCCGCAGATAATCGACGCCGGTCTCCTCGTAGCCGCCGTGTTCGGTGTGCTCAGGCTGGTAGCTCCAGGTGATGAACGCGGTGAACCCGCCGGTCTCGTCCTGCAGGGTCCGGAGCCGCATCAGATGCTCGATCCGTTCCTCGTGCGTCTCCACCGTCCCGTACATCATCGTCGCCGTCGTCCGGAGTCCCGCACGGTGCGCTTCGCGCATCACGTCGATCCATTCGTCGGAGGAGGCCTTCGAATAGCAGTTCAGCAGCTTGCGCACGCGGTCGACGAGAATCTCCGCACCGCCGCCCGGGATGCTGTCGAGACCGGCGGCGATCAGACGCCGGACGACTTCTGCCGGCGTCAGCTGATTCAGCCGCGCGATGTGCAGCACTTCCGGCGGCGACAGCGCGTGCAGCTTGAAGTCGGGGAACTTCGCCTTCACCGTGCGGAACAGATCCTCGTACCAGGCGATCGGCAGATCGGGATTGTGTCCGCCCTGCAGCAGCAGCTGGTTGCCGCCGAGGTCGATCGTCTCCTGGATCTTGCGGAGGATCTCGTCGAAACCGAGCACATAGCCGTCGGCGGAGCCCACCGGCCGATAGAACGCGCAGAAGTTGCAGCGCGCCACACACAGGTTCGTGTAGTTGACGTTGCGATCGATGATGTAGGTGACGACGCGCTCGGGATGCTTGCGGAAGCGGAGGGTGTCGGCAAGGTGGCCCAGCAGATGCGTGGGCGCCTCACGATAGAGCGCGAGTGCCTCCGCGGCGGACACCCGTCCGCCGTCCAGGACCCTGCTTGCAATTTCGGATACAGACATCGTCATCGATCTGCGTTGCCGAACCCGCCGGGCTGCTTCCACCTTCGCCCTCAGGGCTGCGGCGGACAGGTCGCGAGGTCCGGCCTACGGAAAGAATTCCAGTCGTCTCTTCCTGGGCGCCACGCCCAGATCCGCGGCGTAGTCGAGAAACAGCTGCAGCCCCGCCGCCTCCCGCTCGCCGAGGCCGTAGCGCACATTATCCCTTAGATAAGCGGCCGCCCGGGCGCTGACGGTGGTGTTGCCGCGGCCATATTCGCGGGCGATCGCGTCGACGCTCTGCGTGCCTTCCTCCTGCGCCTCCTGCAGCGCACGGACATCGTCGGCGGTCACGACACCCGGCCGGCCCGTCCACGCCGCGTACACGAACGGCAATCCGGTCATTGCCGTCCATGCCTCACCGAGATCGATCTTCGTCAGGCCAAGCGCCTCATGATCGGCATCGAAAGCTGGATCGCCGATCAGCAGTCCTGCGTCGCACGCGCGAGTCATCGCCGCCAGATCGGGGCCATGCGATACGAATGCAGGCTCGATCCCGAAACGATGCCGGCACAGCACCTTGATGAGCGCGACCGAGGTGCGCGAGCTGGTGTCCAGCGCCAGCCGCCCGATGCGCTCCACTGGCACTCGCGTGTAGAGCGCCACCGAGGCAATGGGGCCTGCAGAGCCGATCCCGACGCCGGGCACGAAACGATAGTCGGGTGCGCTCAGGTATTCGATGGAAGGAATCAAGCCAAGGTCGACGGTTCCCTCGTGAAGCAGTGTCGCGCATACCGAGGGGAGGTCGTAGCGCACCTCCCAGCGATCGGGGGACCGATCCAGAGCCCACGTGAGCGGACGGGCATTGAGGTAGCCGACAGCACCAATCCGTACGGGCATCAGGCGATCACACGGTAGTGGCCGTCACGCTCGACCGACTCGAATCCCGCCGCCGTGATGTTGCGGCGAATCTCCTCGACCGCCGCCCGCCTGCGTCCTTCCGGCGCCTCATCCGACGGGGAAATTCCCCACACGTCGTCGGCGCCAAACGTGAGGGCCACCTGCGCCAGCTTCGGTCCGTATCGTGTCCAGTCCACCTGAATCGACGGGATGTTCGGCGCGGCCAATCTTGCCAGGGCGACACTGCGCACGTCTTCATATCCGGTCGTGGGACGAAATGAGCGCAACGTCGTGGGCAGCGGATTGAGGACATGAATGATGCCGAAGCGCTGCTGAAGTTCTGCCGCGCACAGCCAGAGACCCGTACGCGGTCCGGGGTCGGACGCACCGACCGTCAGGCGCACGCGTACGAAACCGGCCTGCTGCAACTGCTCGACGGCAGCGGCGGGATCGGCCACCGTATCGAGCGGCAGCTCGTGCAGCCCGTCGAGACCGTTCTGTCGCAGGTCGCGGAGGAGCGCGATCGTGCCGCCGGAATGGGACATACCCAGACGCTCGATATCAGACCAGCCGAACGCGGACACCGCTCGAGTACCGGCGACCGCCTTCGCGCTCCGCACGGCGTCGAGCGCCGTCGCCGGCGTTTCGGGCGATCCAGTGACACAGACCTCGCGCGCCGCCGGAAGCACGGTATTCGTGAAACTGCCGTCGAACGCGCAGCACGCCACGCGCAGATACGTCGTCGTGCCGCCGCGCAGCTTCCGCCGCAGCGTGTCGGCCAGCATGCCGAGCGACACGATGTCGGGTGACGCACCCAGCTCCTGGATCTCGTCCGCGGTCAACGCGCTGCCGGCATCGAGCCGCGCGAGACGTTCGTCGAAAACGGATGTCGTCACGGCTTCTCTACCTCTGGTCCGGCTAGGGCCGGACCCCACGATTGCAACCCGCCATGGTTGGCTCCGCTGTCGTGGCGCCCGCTATCATGGCGTCCACTGCCGTCGAGCCCGCCGTCGTGGCACCTGCCCTCGTAGCTCCCAATTGCGTCGAGCCCGCTGACGTGCGGTCCGGCTTCAGCCGGACCGGATCGCGAATTCTCCATCGCCGCCGCGACACGTGACGCCAGCGCGAGCGCGTCGCGCCCTGCCCGTCCATCGACCAGAGGCCTTCCCCCGCTGCGTACTGCCGCGACGAAGTCCGCCAGCTCGCGTTGCAGCGGCTCTTCCGACGGAACTTCGAGACGTCCACCCTGAATTGCGGGGCGCCCACTTTCAAGACCGAGGCGGTAGAACTCCACCTCACGTGCGGCGTAGTCGATCGAGACATACGAATCGTGCTGGAAGAACCGCGCCTTCCGCACGCGATCGCGACTGATCCGGCTCGCGGTGACGTTCGCGATGCACCCGCCGGCGAATCGCAGGCGGGCGTTCGCGATATCCGTACGCGGCGTAAGCACGTGAACGCCGACGGCCTCCACCGACTCGACCTCGCTGCCGACGGCCGCCAGCAGCATGTCCAGATCATGAATCATCAAGTCGAAGATGACGTCGATGTCGAGGCTGCGATCGGGAAACGTACCGAGACGATGCACTTCGATGAAGCGGGGCCGCGACACGAGCGGCAGCGCGGCAGCGACCGCCGGGTTGAATCGTTCGGTGTGCCCCACGGCAAGCAGCGCGCCCGACTTCGCTGCGCACGCGATGAGCACGTCCGCCTCGGCAACACTTGGAGCGATTGGCTTTTCGACGAGCACCGGAATGCCGCGGTCGAGAAACAGTCGCGACACCTCGACATGCGCAGTCGTCGGCACGGCCACCGCGACAGCATCCACACGAGCGAGGACGTCGGCGGCCGTTACGAACGCCGGCACGCGGAATCTCGCCCCGATCTCGTCGGCACGCGCCTGGTTGGCGTCCACGACGCCCACCAGCTCGACGCCATCCATTCCGGCAAGCAGGCGCGCATGATGCTGGCCGAGATGTCCGACCCCGACGACGGCCAGTCGCAGTGGCGCCGTCATGCGCCGACCCGCCCCACGATCGCGATGCCCGCCTCGTTGGCCGACGCGAGGAGCGCGTCGCGATCGAACATCAATGCCCGTCCGGCATCCACCGACAGTGCCGACGCGCCCGCCACGCGCATCGCCTGCACGGTGGCCAGCCCGATCACCGGCACGTCGAAGCGCATGTCCTGTTTTGGCTTGGCCACCTTGATGATGCGCACTCCGGCGCCGGCGAGGTACCCCGCGCGTCCGATCACTTCGTCCGTCCCTTCCATCGCTTCCACCGCCACGACGGCGCGATGCTTCACCGCAATCGTCTGGCCGATGTCGAGCCCCGCGATCGCATCAGCCATCGGATAGCCGAACTCGAAGTCCTTCTGCTCCTCTTCCGACGGTGCGCGCGCGGTGAGCACGCCACGTCCCGCCAGGAGCGGCGTCAGGAGCGAGGTGGAGTCGATGAGCTCGATTCCCTGTTCGCCGAGCACCCGGGCCACGGCGCCTATCAATCCGTCGGTGCTGCGCGAGCCAAGCTCCTTGAGCACCTTGAGGAACGTGAGGTCGGGCACAATCCCGCCGAAGATCTTCACGTGCTTCACCTGTCCGGCCATCACCGCGTGGGTCACGCCGTGTTCCTTCAGCAGGCTGATGCACTTGCCGAGCTGTCCCAGCGAGATCCAGTGAATCGGCGCGCCGTGCCGCGCGGCCGCCTCGTTCAGATCGCTGTACGTCTCCTCTTTCGCGGCGATGATCGTTACCTCGTGCCCCTGAGCACGCGCCGCGTCGAGGACGAGAAACGGAAACCGGCCGTTGCCGGCGATCAGGCCGAGATTCATCTGCAGGTTCGTTCAATTCACGATGCTGGATGCTCTACGCCCACGGGTTGGCCAACGTCAGTGCGCCTGGCGATCCTTGGGCATCGGGCATCGTGAATCGAGCATGTGCATCGATCCTCAGATCGTCCGCGCGGTGCCACTACTCGTCCGTCACCAGCTCCTCGGCACTGTGACGCCGCATCGGTCGCCGCAGAATCACTCCGCGCTGCGACGAGCGGATGAAATCGACGAGATAGCGGACTTCCGGCGACGTGAGCGTCGCGTCGTGCTCGATCTGCGCAAGCGCGCGCGAGGTATTGAGCTTCGAGAGGAGCAGATACCGGTAGGCGCGATTGAGCTGCTCGATCGTGTCCGGCGTGAACTCGCGGCGGCGCAGCCCGATGGCGTTGACGCCGAAGATGCGCGCCGGCCGGCTGCCGATCGTGCGGCCGAACGGCAGCGCATCCTTGGTGACAACAGAGTAACCGCCGATGAACCCATGCCGTCCCACCCGGCAGAACTGATGCACGGCCGATCCCGCGCTGATGTTGGCGAAGTCCTCCACCCCGACGTGGCCGCCGATCGTCGCGTGCGGTCCGAAGATCGTATGGTTGCCCACGTGGCAATCGTGCGCGACGTGCACGTACGCCATGAACAGGTTCTGATGGCCGATGATCGTGTGCCCGCCCCCGCCGAGCGTCCCGCGATTGATGGTGACGAACTCACGGAAGATGTTGCGCCGCCCGATCGTGAGGCGCGTCCGCTCGCCCTTGTATTTCAGATCCTGCGGCGCGAGGCCGATCGACGCCATCGGGAAGATCTGCGTCTCGTCGCCGATTTCGGTCCAGCCGTCGATGACGACCGACGCGCCGATGCGACAGCGCTGGCCGATCGTGACGTCAGGACCGATGACGGCGCCGGGGCCGATCGTCGTCCCGGCTCCGATCCGGGCGGCCGGATGCACCTGCGCCGTCGGATCGAGGTAGGCAGCGCCAGGCTGAATCGCCAGCAGGAGCTCCGCTTCGGTGACGACCTGTCCATCCACGTAGCCGATCGCCCGCACCTTCGCCAGTCGCGAACGGGCGCGCGCGAGCGTGACCTCGAGGCGCAGCTGATCGCCCGGGACCACCTGACGGCGGAACTTGGCGCCGTTGACGCCGCGGAGCGACGCGCGCGCCGTCAACGGGACATCGGCACGCTCGAGGATCAGGACCGCCGCGACCTGCGTGAGCGCCTCGATCATGAGGACGCCCGGCATCAGCGGTGACCCGGGAAAATGTCCCTGGAAGAATTCCTCGCCGACGGTGACGTTCTTCATGGCCACGAGGCGGACCCCGGGCTCATGTTCGGCGACGGCGTCGAGCAGAAACGACGGATAGCGGTAGTAGACGCGGTTGAGCAGCGCGCGCAGGTCTAAGGACACGAGTGGTTCCAGATCGCCCGAGGGAACGGAAAGCGCGCCGGGCAGCCGCGGCGGGCGCTTTCCGCCATGTTCGCTCGAATCAGGTTTCCACCACAAGCCGCGCGGGACGGACGCACGCGGCGCACCCGTGCGCTCACCTGCCGGGGGTCGTTCCTGCCGGCTTCGGTGCCGAGGCGGGCGCGGCCGGCGCCGGCCTCGCGGCTGCCGGAGGCGCGGCTGCCGGCGCGGACGCCGCAGGAGCCGGCGGATTCTGATCGAGCTCCCGAATGACATCGGCCGTCAGATTCAGATCATCGGCCGCCCAGGCGATGCCACTCTGATCGGTGAAGAGGAAATCGACGCCCTTCTCCTTGGCCACTTTCACGAGCACCGGCCGCATCTTGTCGACGAACGTCTGCTGCAGCTGGTTCGTCATGCGCTCCAGATCCTCGTCGGCGTCCTGCGCCAGCCGCTGCAGGTCCTTGCCGTCGCGATCGATTTCCGTCTGCAGCTGCACGCGCGCGGAGTCGCTCAGCAGGTTGTTGCCGGACGCGAGCCGTGCCTGCTTGGCTTCGAGCGCCTTCTGCTTCGTCTCGAGCTCCTTCTGGCGAGACTCGCGGAACTGGTTGATCTGGACGCCGGCGTTCTTGCCTTCGGCCGACTGCGTGGCAATCGCCTGGATGTTGACGTACGCGAGCTTGGCGCCCGTGCGGAACGGCACGACGACGGGAGGCGCCGCCGGCGCGATGGCCGCGGCCGGGGGAGGATCCGGCTGCTTCGGGGCGGCGGGCGTCTGAGTCTGAGGACGTGCTGGAGCCGCCTGACCCGCGGGCCGGGGAGCCGGCGACGTCTGCGCAACACTGGGGGCCGCCGTCAGCAGGAGGCTGACCGCCGGAACGACTGCAAACACCTTCATCCTCTGAATCCTTTCGTGTGTAACGAAGCGCCTGATTTTACTCCACATGGCTCGGCTAGTAAGATCGGACCCGGATGCCCGCCACAATGAGGAGCTCATAGTTCGATGCCCGTAGCGAAGACCCGGATTGCATTGCTGCTGGTCACCGCCTTGATGGCGGCGGCCTGCGGAAGCAACGACACTGCGATTACTCCCTCGCAGCCACCAAACAGCGTCGTCGAGACGTTCTCAGGGACGCTCACCCCGTTCAGCGCCCGCACGCACGTCTTTTCGGCCAACAATGCCGGGGACGTGGTCGTGCAGCTCACCGCGCTCGATCCATCCGACACGACCGTCGGACTCTCGCTCGGTACCTCGAACACCTTCGCGTGCCAGTCGTCGTCGGTCTCCACCGAGAAGGCGACGCTCAATCAGTCGCTGTCGGGCGTCACGACAGCGGCAGGCACGCTCTGCGTTCACATCTACGATCCGTCCGACGACGGCCTGCCTGGCCCTGTTACCTATACCCTGCAGGTCACCCACTTTTGAAACAGCGGCCCGGCGAAGTTCCGGGCGCCGCACGCCGGCCGGGGTGAACACCCCGGCCTCCGCCTCACCAACGTCCGCGATCAGAACGTCGTGCCGACGGCGAAGCGGAAGGTCTGCGCCTTCGCCGGCTGCAGATTGTTGTCGAGCACGCCGCCGCGCTGCGGATTCCAGGAGTAGATCAGGCGGAAGGGCACGTTGAGCACCGGCATGAAGAATCGGAGCTCCAGGCCGGTCGACGTCTTGAACGCACTGGTCTCCCCCACTTTCTCCGTCGTCGTGTTGAGTGCTTCCGGATTGGTGATCAGCTGTCCGACCGAACCCTGGAGCAGGGGCAGCTCGGGAGGCACCACGCGGGTCAGATCTTCCTGCCAGGCGAACTTCTGTCCGATGTCGCGCACCTGGCCGGCGTCATAGAACAGCACCAGCCGCACCGGGCCGGCGATACTGATCAGATACTCGGCGTTGAACAGCAGGCTCTTGTTGCCGCCGAGCACCACCTGCGATCCGGGAATCGTCGGGCCGATCGAGCGGATGTCGAAGCCGCGGATGCTGTACTCGCCGCCCAGGAACAGGTTCTCGAAAATCGGCAGCTTCTTCGTATCGTTCACCGGCGTGATGTACTCGAACTGGCCGCGGAGTCCGAGCGAGGTGCGCGACGTCTGCCGGAAATACCAAATCCCCTCGACGTGCGGCTTGATGTACTGCGTGTTCCCGCCGAGCACGGCCAGATCGACGGCGGTGGTGTACTTGCGCCCGGTCGTCGGAAAGATGGGATGGTCGACCGTGTTGTGCACGAGTGACGGCGAGATCTTGCTGATGGTGCGGTTGCCGCCGGAGCCGAGGAGCAGCGAGTCGACGATGAACGGATTCCTGGCGATGATCGCCTGCTGCGTCGTGGTCAGCTGCGACAGGTCGCTGATCGACTTGAAGACGGCGCACCCATCCACCGAGACGAGACACGAGGTATCGACCAGCGCCTCGCTGAGATCGGAGATCCCGACCTGCTCGTACGAATAACTGGTGAACATGCGCGTGAAGGGACCGAGCGGCACACCAAACAACACGCTGCCGCCGGTCGACTTCTGCGTGTAGTAACCGACGTACTGGAGCTCGCGCTTGTGCAGGTCGATGCCGGCCGTCATGTTCTTGTCGAAGATGTACGGCTCGGTAAAACCGACCTGATAGTTCTTCGCGCGCTCTCCGCCCTGGGCTGACACCGAGAACGTCTCGCCGCGGCCGAGGAAGTTCGTCGTCTGGAACGCCAGCTGTCCGAAGAACCCCTCGTACTGCGAGATGCCGGCACCGAAGGTGAGCTGGTTGCGGTTCTGTTCCTCGAGTTTCACCGTCAGGTCGACCATGTTCGGCCGGTCCGGTGTCTTCTCGACCTTCATGTCCTTCTCGTTACCTTCGAGCGGCTTGAAGTAGCCAAGCTGATTGATGCGGCGGACGCTGGACTTGAGCGCCTCCGTGTCGAAGGGGGCACCTTCGAGCAGGCGGCCCATCTCGCGTCGTACCACCTTGTCGCGGGTGGTGTTGTTGCCGGTGAAGGTGATGCGGTTGATGAAGAACTGCTCGCCCTCTGTGATGCGGATGGTCACGTCGACCTTCGGCGGCTCGTTCGCCGCCGTCGTCGACTCCGCAGGGATGTCCGGTGGCAGCGGCGTGACCGGGGCGAGCGCCGCCGGCACCGTCGCATCGAGCGCGGCGTATGCGGGACTCACGGCTTCGTCGCTCCGGTTCAGGTCCTTGAACGGCGTGAACTCCATGTAGCCGAGCGACCCGTAGACCTCCTGCGCCTTCTTGTTGCCGTCGTCGAGCTTCTTCTTGCTGAAGATGTCGCCCGGCTTCACCTGATAGAGCGAGCGGAGAAAGTCGCCGGGGATTCGTTTGTTGCCGTCGAAATCGATGTCTCCGAAGTGATAGAGCTTTCCCTCCGTCACCGGAATGCGCAACTCGACCCACTGCGTCTTGGCGTTGTCGCTGTGCTCGATGATGCGAACCTCGGGGGTGCCCACGCGGACGCCCGGATAGCCGCGGTTCTGGTAGTAGTCCTCGACGCGGGCAGCGTCGTCCTCGAACTTGGTCTGATTGACGCTCCCCGCCCCGGTGATGACGCCGATGAGGCCGGTCGGCTTGTTGTCTTTCAACTGCCGCTCCAGCTTCTTGTCCGAGAACGCGCTGTTGCCGTCGAAGGTGACGCTCCTGATCTTCCGGCGCGGCCCTTCATTGATCTCGAACAGGACGTTGACGGTTCTCTCGCCACCGACGATCGGCTCCACCTTGTGGGTCACAGTGGCGTCGAATCCCTTCTCCTGCATCATGTCGCGGAGAACGCTTTCGACGCGGCGGATCTTGTTCTCGTCGAGGAAAGTGTCGGCGCCGATCACCATGTTGCGATCGCGCAGCTGTTCCTCGATCTTGGTGCGATCGATCTGCTTGGTGCCCTCGTAGCGGACGGTCTTGATCCGCTCACGCTCTTCGAGCTGATACGTGGCGACCTTGCCGACGACGCCGTTGGGGAACGCGTAGTCGGTGACCTCGATCGAGAGGTTGTCGAGGAATCCCTGATCCCAGAGCCGCTTGAAATCGTCGCGCATCGCCTGTTCGACGGCCGCGGTATAGGGAACCCACTTTCCTGCGCTGGGCGCGCTGATGAACGAACGCGCCTGAATGTAGTACTGGTACGTTTCCTGGGGCACGACAGAGCCGGTATCCGGCTCTCTGCCGAAGCACACCTCCAGAAAGACCATGACCGGCATCGAGCCGGCGGGCGGCTCCGCCGCCGGCGCGGGAAGAGGGTTACCGCACTTGCTCTGATACGGGGCAAGCGCCACGGGGCCCTGGTCGGGGACGGCCGCCGCAGCTGGAGCAGTCGACGATGGAGGGGCGACAGGCGGATTCTGCGTCGCCGCAGGCGGATCCTGCGCGGCGACTCCGGCCGGCAGACCAACGGCCAGCAGCGCGGTCACCGCGAGCCGCTGGCCAAACTTCTTGTACATATAAGTGTGTTCGTCCCGGGAGCCGGCGCGTCAGACCGTTACGTCCGCGTGTGGGCGGCTCAACGCGTTAGTTTACAGAATCTTAGACGGCGAGGGCTACTCATCGGCCGGTGGTCCGGCCGCAGGCGCGCCGAGGCACAGGCCGAGCCTCGCCCACCAGACGAACCTCGCGCGCCCGCCCCCGGGCGGACGGGCGGAACATGCCTCCCGAACAGGCGAGGCGAACTTACGCGAGACGGCGTCCGCCGGTCAGTTCACCGGCTGGACGATAGGACAGCTGCCCGGCGTCGAGGTACACCTCGACCTCGCCGTCGCGCAGGTTGCCGCGAATCAGCTCTTCCGAGAGCGGATCCTCGACGTGGCGTTGAATCGCCCGCCGCAGCGGCCGCGCGCCGTACGAACGATCCTTCAAGGTGTTGTCGATAATCCAGTCGATGACCTCGGGCGCGACGTGAATGCGCATGCGCCGGTCCGCCAGATTCGCGTTCAGCTGCTCGATGAGCAGCGCGGTGATCCGCCGCAGGTCGTCGTCGGTCAGCGCCTCGAAGACGATGATCTCGTCGATGCGGTTGATGAATTCGGGGTTGAACGTGCGCTTCACTTCCCCGAGCACCATGTCGTTGACGTTCTTGTCGATGGCGCCGGTATCGCTCGCCTGGAACCCGAGCGACGCCTTCTTCTGGATGAAGCGCGCCCCGATGTTCGAGGTCATGATGATGATCGTGTTCTTGAAGTTGACGCGATTCCCCAGCCCGTCGGTCAAGTGGCCGTCTTCGAACACCTGCAGCAGGATGTTGAAGATGTCGGGGTGCGCCTTCTCGATCTCGTCGAGCAGCACCACCGAGTAGGGATTCCGCTTCACCTTCTCCGTCAGCTGACCGCCTTCTTCGTGCCCGACGTATCCGGGCGGCGAGCCAATCAGCTTCGAGACCGAGTGCTTTTCCATGTACTCGGACATGTCGAAGCGAATGAGCGCGTTGTCGCTGCCGAAGAGGAAGTTGGCGAGCGCGCGCGCGAGCTCCGTCTTGCCGACGCCGGTCGGCCCGAGGAAGATGAAGCTCCCGACCGGACGGTTCGGATTCTTGAGCCCCGCGCGCGAGCGGCGAATCGCCCGCGAGATCGCCGAAATCGCCTTGTCCTGGCTGATCACCCGGCGATGCAGGTCGGCCTCCATCCGCAGCAGCTTGTCGCCTTCGTCCTGGTTGATCGAGGCGATCGGCACGCCGGTCCACTTCGAGACCACTTCGTCGATTTCGCCCTTGCCGACGACGATGCGGCGCGACTTGACGTCGAACTTCTCGCGCGCCTCCTTCAGCCGCTCGCGATCGGCGGCTTCCTGCTCGCGATAGTTCTGCGCCTTGTCGTATTCCTTCTCGGAGTTCGCCTTCTCCATCTGCTCGACGGCGACGCGGATGCTCCGGTTGATCTCGCCGAACTCCTCGCTGTAGCCCGCTTCCTTCAGCTTGGCCCGGGCGCCGGCTTCGTCGACGAGGTCGATCGCCTTGTCGGGCAGAAAGCGATCGGTGATGTAGCGGCTCGACTGATAGACGGCCGCTTCGATCGCTTCGCGCGTGTACTCCACGTGATGGAACTGCTCGTAGCGGTCCTTCACGCCCATGAGGATCTCGATCGTCTCCTTCTCGGCGGGCGGATCGACCTTGATCGCCTGGAAGCGGCGCTCGAGCGAGCGGTCCTTCTCGATGTACTTGCGGTACTCAGCCGGCGTGGTGGCGCCGATGCAGCGGATCTCGCCGCGCGACAGCGCCGGCTTCAGGATGTTCGCCGCGTCGAGCGAGCCTTCGGCCGACCCGGCACCGACCAGCGTATGGAGCTCGTCGATGAACACGATGATGTTCGGGTTCTCGGTGAGCTCCTTCATGATCGCCTTGAGCCGTTCTTCGAACTGCCCGCGGTACTTCGTACCGGCGACGATCAGGGAGATGTCGAGGGCGAGAATCCGCTTGTCGGCCAGGAAGTGCGGGACGTCGCCGCAGAAGATCTTCTGCGCAAGCCCTTCGACGATCGCCGTCTTGCCGACGCCCGGCTCGCCGATGAGCACGGCATTGTTCTTCGTGCGGCGGCAGAGCACCTGCTGCACGCGCTCGAGCTCATAGTCGCGCCCGACCAGCGGATCGAGCAGGTTCTTCATGGCCGCTTCGGTCAGATCGCGGCTGAACTCGGCGAGCAGCGGCGTTTCCTTGACGCGCGTCAGCGTCGTCTTTTCGCTGAGGAGCTGCTGGATGTCCTCGCGGACGCTCTGCAGCCGCATCCCCTTCTCCATGAGGATGGAGGCGGCGACCGAGCGCTCCTCGCGGAGGATGCCGAGCAGCAGGTGCTCGGTGCCGATGTAGTTGTGCAGCAGACGATCCGCCTCGTCTGCCGCGAACTGCAGCACGCGCTTCGTCTCGGCGCTGAACGGGATCTCGACCGACGTGGACACCTTCTCGCGGAACACCGTCCGCCCCTCGATTTCCTTGCGAATGCTCTCGAGAGACAGGTGTGACCGCGCGAAGATGCGGCTCGTCAGCCCCTTGCCCTCGCGAATGAGTCCAAGGAGCAGGTGCTCGGTCTCGATCGAAATGCTGCCGAGCTGGCTGGCCTCGTAACGGGCGAAGAAGAGAACCCGGCGCGCCCTTTCCGTGTAGCGTTCGAACATCCGGCCTGCCTAAGAGTTAGAGGGTAGCGAGACGGCGACCTCTTCCCGCCATTATAAGGCAAAGCTCTGGCGAGACAATGCGGCGGTCGCCTTAACTCGCACGTCCGCTTAGGGTTCTGCCTCTCGCTTCGGGCACCTGCCTTGGTTGACACCGAACAAGGGTTCGAAGGTTCGGGGGTTCGAAGGTTCGGGGGTTCGAAGGTTTGGGGGGTTCGAAGGTTTGGGGGTTCGAAGATTTGGACTTCAGGGGTTTCACACCCGCGCCTCACGCTCGACACCTTGTCCGTGCGCGAGGCGGCTGCCCGTTCCGCGAGTCTCGGAATTCACCGACTCGCGATGCGAGCTCCTGCCGATCACGACGCGAGTTGTGAATTCTCGATTGTGAATTCTGAATTGATGCGAACCTCGAATCCCGCTTGCCCGCCGGGGCGCGGAGCGCGAAGGTGGGAGTCCCGCCGAAATATACTCCCCTGATGCCACCCACCATCGGATTCATCGGACTCGGGCTGATGGGAAAACCCATGGCCACCAACCTGCTCAAGGCGGGCTATCCCCTCGTCGTTCACAGCCGCAGTGCCGGGCCGGTTGATGCCCTCGTCGCGCTCGGCGCCACGCGGGCGACGACGCCGGCGGACGTCGCCCGCCAGGCCACGCGCATCATCACGATGGTGCCCGACTCGCCGGATGTCGAAACCGTCCTCGACGGCGAACAGGGCGTGTTCAGGGCGTTGCAGAAGGGCACGATCGTCATCGACATGAGCAGCATCGCGCCCGGCGTCGCCCGCCGGCTGGCGGCGCGAGCCCGCGCGCTCGGCGGCCTCATGCTGGATGCACCGGTGAGCGGTGGCGACATCGGCGCCATCAATGGCACCCTCTCCATCATGGTCGGCGGCGACGCAGGAGCGTTCGCAGAGGTCAGGCCCATTCTCGATGTCATGGGCAACCCGGAGCGCATCGTGCACATCGGCGACGAAGGCGCGGGGCAATTGTGCAAGCTCTGTAATCAGATGGTCATCGGCGGAACGCTGGCGGTGGTCGCCGAAGCGTTCGCCCTCGCGCGGCGCGCCGGCGTCGATGCCTCCCGGGTGCGCGAAGCGCTGCTCGGCGGCTTCGCCCAGAGCCGCGTCCTCGACGTCCACGGTGAGCGCCTCCTCAAGGGGGCGTTCAAGCCGGGCTTCTATACGAAGCTGTACGCCAAGGACATGCGCAACGTCGCGGCCACGCTCGCGGAAACGCAGACCGCCGCTCCCGTGTCCGCGATGGTCGAGCAGCTGGTGAGCGCGACCATGGCCGCCGGCCGTGGCGACGACGACAACTCGATCATGGGCAAGACGGTGATGGAGAACGCGGGCATCAAAGACTGATCAATTCACAAGGCACATTCAGAATTCACAAATCCGCACGGGCGCGCTCCGTACGGGGGGGCCGCGAAGCAGGCCGGCGTTGTGAAGTGGGATTTCTGAATTGTTACGCTGGTCTCAGCTTGCCCTGCTCGAGCCGGAGGACACGATCGCAGAGACCTGCGAGCCGTGAATTGTGCGTCGCGATGATCGAGGTCAGGCCATGCTCCGCGTGCATCTCGCGCAGCAGGCCATGCAGGGCGTCGGCGGTACTCTCGTCGAGGTCGCCGGTCGGCTCGTCCGCCAGCAGCAGCGCCGGCCGCATGACCAGCGCTCGCGCCACGGCGACGCGCTGCTGCTCGCCTCCTGACAACATGCTCGGTCGGTGCGTCAGCCGCTCCCCGAGACCGACCCGTTCGAGCAGCGCGCGTGCCCGCGTGCGCGTCTCCGCCTGTGCCCGCCCGGCGATGCGCATCGGCATCTCGACGTTCTCGACCGCGTCGAACTCCGGCAGCAGATGATGGAACTGGAAGACGAAGCCGACGTGCCGGTTCCTGAAATCGACGAGCGCGCGGTCCTTCATCGTCGAGATCGAGTGCCCGGCCACGACGACGTCGCCTTCACCCGCCCGATCGAGACCGCCCAGCACGTGCAGCAGCGTGCTCTTCCCCACCCCCGACGCCCCGACGACGGCGACCATCTCGCCTTGCCGCACGTCGAGATCGAGATCGCGCAGCACATGAATCCGCTGCGCGCCGGCGTCATAGACCTTGTTCAGTGAGCGGACGAGGACGAAGGACATGAACGGAGGATCAATGCACAATTCACAATGCTCAGTTCACAATGCTCAATTCACAATGCCCAATGACGTTTGGCGCAGACGCGGCGCGTCTCAATTGGAACACGTACGCGCGGAAGGCTTCGTGGTGAGCATTGCGCATTCTGCATTGGGCATCGGGCATTGATCCAGTTCTACTCAAACCGTAACGCCTGGACGGGATCGAGTTTCGCGGCCTGTCGCGACGGGTAGATGGTCGCCAGAAAGCAGATGACGATCGCCGACACCAGAATCACCGCCAGATCGAACGGTCGCACGACGAACGGGACGTGCGCCACCTGATACACGTCCATGTCGATATGAATCAGCTGGTACTTGTCGAGCACGCGCGACACCAGCAGCCCGCCCGCCGCACCGATGATGGTTCCTGTCAGGCCGATGATCAGCCCCTGCAGGATGAACACGCGCATCACGCGTTCAGATGACAACCCCATCGTCTTCAGGATGGCAATGTCGCGGCTCTTCTCCATGACGAGCAGAATCAACGACGCCACGATGTTGAGCGCGGCCACCATGACGATGAGGCCGATGGCAATCGAGAGCCCCATCTTCTCGAGCCACAACGCCGAGAAGAGCGGCTTGTTCACCTTCTGCCACTCCTCCGCCGAATAGCCTGGCCCGAGTGTCGCCGCGAGCTCTTTCGCAGTCGCCGGCGCATCGTCGATGTCGTCCACCTTGACGAGGATCTGGTCCGGGCGTTCGACGCCCTTCAGTTCTTCGGCGAAGGCCAGCGACGCGAACGCGTACCCCGTGTCGAAATCCGCGAGCCCCAGCGAGAACGTTCCAACGACCCGCGCCGTACGTGCGCGGGGCAGCACGCCTCCGGGAGTCATGCGCGTGCTGCCGCGCGTGAGAAACCTGACGTGATCGCCGATGCGCACGCCGGCCTTTTCCGCCAGCTTGCGCCCGAGGAGCACGCCTGGCACGCCCTCGTCCGAAACGCGCTCGATCGCGCCGAGGCTCCCGCTGAGGACGCCGAGCGGCGGTCCGCCGTTGTTCGACCTGCCGCCCATGCCGATGTCGGTCACCTTCGGTTCGAGCGCCGGGTCGATGCCCTTCACGCTCACCACCTCTTCTGTGCCGTCATCGGCGAGGAGGAATCCGACGGTATCCACGGCAGGCGCCGCACCGACGACCCCCTTTACCTGCATGATTCGCGACACCGCTGCGTGGTAGTCGCTGAAGCCGTTCTGCCCGACGTTCCACACGTAAATGTGTGCAGTCGACCCGAGGATGCGATCGCGCAACTCCCGCTGCAGGCCGGTCATCAGCGCCAGCGCAATGATCAGCGCCATCACGCCCACCGTCACGCCCAGCGTGGAAATCAGTGAAATGACGGAAATGAACGCCTGCCGCCGCCGCGCCAGCAGGTAGCGCCCCGCGATGAAGAGTTCGAAGCCCACGCCTGTACCTACTTATATCAATGGAGCCCGCCGATACGTCCTACCAGGGACCCACCGCTCGGGAAATTCCGGTGAAGTCTCCACCTCGGTGGAATGTCGCCGGACGTTGTGTGCATATTGTCGCGTCCCCAGGTCTGAAATGAACACGCTGCCCTTTTCACAGCGGCCGACGGACACGCCTCGCGCCGTCCACAAGGACGACGCCCGGCTGGAATTCAACTCCGAGTACGACCCCGGTCCCTCCGGGCAGCGCGGCAAACGATCCCTTGTCTGGGTAGGCGCCATTGCCGTGGTGGGCATTCTGACCACCGCCGGGGTGTGGGCGTTCCGCACGACGCTGATTGGCCATGCCACATCGGGATCGCTCCGCATCGAAAGCGAGCCGGTCGGAGCCGCTGTCGACATCGACGGGGCACCCCGCGGCGTCACGCCGCTGACCCTCGACCTCGCTCCCGGCACGCACACTCTCAGCGTGACCCACAACGACGACGTCCAGCAGATCAAGGCGGTGGTCGCGGCGGGGACCGTCAACACGCATCACTTCCGCTGGGCGCCCGATGCTGCGCCGGCAGCAACGACCGGCCGCCTCGACATCTCCAGCGATCCCGCGGGCGCGACCGTCAGCGTCGACGGCCAGGCGCGCGGCACGTCGCCGCTCTCGCTCGATGATTTGACGCCCGGGGAGCACCAGGTGGCCGTCCAGATCGCCGGACGCACCCAGAAGCGATCGGTGACGATCGAAGCCGGAACCACGGCCGCGCTCGTGTTCACCAACAGTGCAACCGCGAGCGCCGAATCGGGTTGGCTGGCGCCGCGCGCCGCCGCCCAGCTCCAGATCTTCGAGAACGGCCGGCTGCTCGGGAACACCGACAGCGATCGCATCATGCTGCCCGTCGGCAACCACGACATCGAGTTCGTGGCCGACGCGCTCGGCTTCCGGGCGCGGCGCTCCGTGACCATCACACCCGGCCAGACGACGAACGCCACGATGGCGCTTCCGCAGGCGGCGGTCAATCTGAACGCCGTACCCTGGGCCGACGTCACGGTCGACGGCAAGGACATGGGCCAGACGCCGCTCGCCAACCTGATGCTGACGATCGGCACCCACCTGGTCACGTTCAGGCATCCGCAGCTCGGCGACAAGCAGGTCAACGTCACCGTGTCGCTGAAGGAACCGGCCCGTGTCGCCGTGGATATGAGGGGACGATGAAGAGCAGGCTCTCGCAAACCGCCGGCGCGTGCTGCCTCGTCGGCATCGTGCTGGCCACCACCAGCATCACCGCCGGCCAGGTCATCGACACCCTCGTCAAAGCCAAAGCGCTCTATGCGGAAGCGTCATACGACGAAGCGCTGACGGCGCTGAAGGGCAACGAAGCGGCCGAGGCGTATCAATACCGCGCCCTGTGTTTCATTGCGCTCGGCAAGACACAGGATGCCGAACACGCCATCGAATCGCTCATCAACGTGGCGCCGTCGTTCTCGGTATCCGACGCCGATCTGTCCCCGCGTCTCGTGAGCCTCTTCGCCCAGACCCGCCGTCGGGTGATGCCGGGCGTCGTCAAGCGCCTGTTCACCGAGGCGAGGGCCGACTTCCAGGCGCACAACCTGACCAGTGCCCGCGACAAGTTCGAGAAGGTGTTGACGCTGACCCACGATCCTGCCATGGCCGACTCGCCTGATGCCGTGGACCTGCAGCTCCTCGTGGCCAGCTACATCGATATCGTGAAGAGCTCGGCACCGGCAACCGCCTCGGTGCTGGCGTCGAATACGATTCGGACCGGCACCTTCAGCGCACCGTCGGTCGCATCCACGCCAGTTGTCCCGCCGTCGAGCGCCGCGTCTGCCTCCACGGCGGCGGCGACGCCCGCAGTCTCCCCGGCCGCCACGCCACCCGTCACCCCGAGCCCGGCGGCACCGGCGATCAGCGCCGCGCTGCCGCGAGCCGACGCCGCAGCACGCCCGGAAACTCCCGCCCGCGTCGATTCACCCGTGAGCTCGCTGCCGGCGGCGCCTGCCCGTACCCTGGTGCCAGCGGTCACCGTCCGGCAGAACCTCCCGACGTACGAACCGGTGCCAGGACGGGCCTTCACTCCGATGAGCGGCGCCGTCCGCATCACGATCGGCGTCGACGGCAAGGTCAAGGCGGCGGTGATGGAAGTGCCGATCGATCCCCGTTATGACGCCCGGCTCCTCAACGCGGCCAAGTCGTGGCTGTTCAAGCCGGCGACGCTCGGCGGCACCCCGATACAGTCCGACAAGATCGTTCAGGTCAATATCGCCAAGTAGACACCAACACGAAGAGCCTTCAGCGCACACGAAGGCCACGAAGAAGACACGACACAGAGGCGCGGAGGCGCAGAGGGCGGACGGACACTCAGCGCCCTTCAGCCGAACGCCGCTGATGCAAGACGAACAGCGCTGTGGCAGGTCGCAAGCCCGCAGGCCCACAGTGTTGGCGACTTACAGATCTACGTCGAGCCGGGCCCCCGTCAAAAACAGGACGAACACCTCCTCAGCGCCTCCGTGTCGTCACTTCGTCTCCGTGACCGTCGTGTCGCCGAAGCCCAGGTGACCCCGATCTTTCCTCATCAACGGAAACAGGATCACATCGCGGATCGATGGACTGTTGGTGAGCAGCATCACCAGCCGGTCGATGCCGATGCCTTCTCCGGCGGCCGGCGGCAGGCCGTATTCGAGCGCACGAACGTAGTCCTCGTCCATCGCGTGCGCTTCGTCGTCGCCCCCGGCGCGGCTGCGCAGCTGATCCTCGAAGCGCCGCCGCTGCTCCACCGGATCGTTCAGCTCGCTGAACGCGTTCGCCACTTCGAAGCCGCCGGCATACAGCTCGAACCGCTCGACAGTGTCCGGATCGTCGGCCTTCTGCTTCGAAAGCGGTGAGACGTCGGTCGGAAAGTCGTACACGAAGGTGGGTTGCACGAGATCGCCTTCACACAGCGCCTCGAAGATCGCGGCGGCGATGTGGCCTGGCCCCATGCCGGCGGTGACCTCGATGCCGAGACGGCCGGCCAGGCCCGCCGCCGAGCTCCTGTCACGAAGCAGCGCCACGTCCACCGGGCTCCCCAGTCGGGCGGCTGCCGCCGCTGCGGCCGCTTCGCGCAGCGAGAGCCGGCGGTATGGCGGCGCGAACGAAATAGCGTGTTCCCCGAAGGTCGCCTGTTCGCTGCCGGTCGCCGCCCGCGCGACCTCCCCCAGCATCGTCTCGGTGAGCGACATCAGATCGCGATAGTCCGCGTATGTCCAGTAGAACTCCAGCATCGTGAACTCGGGATTGTGCTGGGTCGAGATGCCTTCGTTCCTGAAGTTGCGGTTGATTTCGAACACGCGCTCGATGCCGCCGACGGTCAGCCGCTTGAGGTACAGCTCCGGGGCGATCCGCATGTAGAGCGGCATGTCGAGCGCGTTGTGATGCGTGACGAAGGGCCGCGCGAGCGCCCCGCCGGCAATCGCCTGCATCATCGGCGTCTCCACCTCGAGGAAGCCGCGGGCGAGGAGAAACTCGCGAATGGCGCTGACGATCCGGCTGCGCACTTCGAACACCTGGCGCGACGCCGGGTTCACGATCAAATCGAGATACCGCTGGCGATAACGGATCTCGACATCCTGCAGGCCGTGCCACTTCTCGGGCAACGGCAGCAGACACTTCGACAGGAACGTCAGCTGCGACGCCCAGACGGTGAGCTCTTTCGTCTTCGTCCTGAACAGGCGCCCTTCGACGCCGACCCAGTCGCCGAAGTCGAGCAGCTTGAAGAGCGAGAAATCACGCGGCGGCAGTGAATCCTGCCGCACGTAGACCTGCAACCGCGCGCGTCCGTCGGACAGCACCAGAAAGTTGGCTTTGCCGAAGCTGCGTATGCTGAGGATGCGGCCCGCCACGCGGGTCTCGACGTGCGTCGTCTCGAGCTCCTCACCGCTCGCCGCCCCGTGCGCGTCGACGATGGCGCTGATGGTCGACTGGGCATCGAACCGCGTCGGATACACGTCGATGCCCAGCTGCTTCAACTCGTGGAGGTTCGCCCGCCGTTGCGCGACCTGATCGGATTCCTGTGTCATGAACGTTGTAGTTTGCGTCGCACCGCGTCGAGCACGCCGTTGACGAAGCGCACCGCTTCGTCACCGCTGAACGTGCGGGCGAGCTCGAGCGCCTCGTTGATGATGACCTTCGCCGGCGTTTCCGGCTCGTGCAGGAGCTCGTAGATCGCGAGCCGGAGAATCAATCGATCGAGCACGTTGAGGCGCTCGATGCGCCAGTGTTCGGCCGCTTCGACGATCATCGGATCGATGCCGTCGATGGACGCCGCAACGCCTTCCGCCAGCCGCGTCGCGAAGACCCGACGCTCGCCGTCGGCGTGCGCCTCCCCGTCGGCGAGTGGCCAGAAGGTTCGCCCCACGTCGGCCATGGAGGCGCGGCCGACTTCCCATTGATAGAGCATCTGCAGGGCGGCTTCGCGCGAGCGATGTCGCGACTCACGCGCGGGCCGCGCGGCGGCGCGCCGTTCCGCCCGCGCAGCGGTCACAGTGCCGCCTGCCACAATCGCCGCAACAAAGTCGCCATCTCTATCGCCGCGGCCGCGACCTCACGACCCTTGTTGGCCTCGCCCTCATCCGCCCGCTCGCGCGCCTGCTCTTCGGTCGTCGTCGTCAGAACGCCGAACAGCACCGGAACGCCGGTAGTGGTCGAGGCCTGCATGAGGCCATGAGCGCACGCCGCGGCGATGTATTCGAAATGCATCGTCTCGCCCTTGATGAGACATCCGAGCGCAATGACGGCGTCAAAACGCTTGCTCTGCGCGAGCTTCAGGGCGATGACCGGCAGCTCGAACGCGCCAGGCACCCACGCCGTCGTCACGTCACCCTCCGCCACGCCGGCAGACGTGAGAGCCACGCGCGCCCCGCGCAGCAAGCCGTCTGTGATCTCCTGGTTGAATTTCGAGACCACGATGGCGAAACGACAACTCGAGCCGTTGGCGGTGCCTGCGAGATCCACATCACTCTCCCTTGAACACGGGCGTTCGCTTTTCGAGGAACGCCGCCACGCCTTCGCGCATGTCGGCGGTGGCGCCGACGAGACCGAACATCGAGGCCTCGATCGAAAGTCCGCCGCCGAGGGTGGCGTCGAGTCCATCTCGCACCGCCGCCAGGATGCCGCGAACCGCCGCAACCGGCTTCTGTGCGAGTGCCGAGGCAAGGCTGCGCGCCTCGTCGAGCAGCGCTGCAGCCGGAACCACGCGGTCGACGAGTCCCAGGCGCAGCGCCTCCTGCGCATCGATCGGGCGGCCGGTCAGGAGCAGATCGAGGGCTCGCCCGCGTCCGACCAGGCGCGCGAGCCGCTGCGTTCCGCCAAAGCCCGGAATCAACCCGAGATTGACCTCCGGTTGCCCGAACCGCGCCGTGTCTGCGGCGACGCGCAGGGTGCACGCCATCGCCAGCTCGCATCCCCCGCCGAGCGCCACGCCATTGACGGCGGCGATGACCGGAATGTCCATCTGCTCGAGCAGGCCGAAGACGTCCTGGCCCAGACGGGCGCGCGCGTACATCGCCGCCGGCGACAACGCAGCGAGCTCGCGCAGGTCGGCACCGGCGGCGAACGCCTTGTCTCCAGCCCCGGTGACGACGAGTGCCCGGATGGTGCGGTCACGGCCGGCATCGAGCACGGCACGCCGGAGATCGTCGAGGAGCGCAGCGTTGAGGGCGTTGAGGCTCTGCGGACGGTCGAGGGTCACGAGCGCGACTGCGCCCTCGCGCACGAACTGCAGATTGTCGAACATGCGGGCGTTCCGGATTGTACCGCATCGATCGCGGCCGCGAACTCCGGATCAGAAAGGCAGGAAGTAGACGATCCAGCCGGCGAGGACGCCAAGACCCACGAAACCGGCAAACAGTTGTGCGCCAAACCGCAACTGGTCCCCGGGCTGATCACGCATCAGCGTAGCAAACACGAGCGAGACGCAGAAGCCAAACAGGCACATCAGGCCGAAGTGACTGGTCACTTGCGCCCTTCCGTCACGTCGAAGGCGTCGAGCACGACGAGCATGTTCAGCAGGCCGGCCACGATCGTGAACGTGTTGCCGTACTCCCACGTGACGGCAATCACCTGCCCTGCTCCGTATCCGAGAGCGCGGGCGATCAGGTTCGGCAACCCGACGCCGACATCGGCGATGGCGGCGAGCGCCACGAGCGGTTCGCTCGGTGCGAACGGAAAGAGTCGGCCCTTGAGCACGAGGCCGAACACGAACATCAGCGGAAGCACGATGAGGAAGGTCAGACCCTTCTGCCGCCGGCCCAGCCAGAGGTGCCCGGCCCCCGGCACCAGCCAGGCAGCGCCGAGAACGAGCCACTGGTTTGGACCGGCGTAGACGTTGGCGGATGCGCGCCGCGGCGCGGCAGTAGTCCGGGTGGAAACCTTCTCAGCCACACACGCCCACACGAAACGGGTCGACCATGGCCGTAGTGTAGCGTAGCGAAGCTGCGCCTCAAACCCTCCAGCGTCCCTATTCGAGGGCACCTACGGGCGAACGACGGTTCGGCGTGTATCCCGAACGCGTACGAATCCGCATGTCTGGATGATCCGTCACCTGCACGACGATGCGGCGGAAGCGGCCGTCCTGATGCAGCGTTTTCGGCGTGTAGCCGAGCGCGTACTGGGTGGAGAGCTCCTTGGCGATGGAGGCATAAACGTCATTGAGCTCGCCGATCTGCAGCGGGAAGAAGGCCTGGCCGCCGGTTTCCTTGGCCAGCTGCCGCATCGAGAACTCGGCCTCCGAAAAATAGCGCGATCCGCGCGCCTGCTCGAATGCCGTCAACTCGGGCGCTCGCAACGTGATCGTGTACGTCGCGATGCCTGCCTGTTTCGCCACGTCCATGACGTCGTCGAACGACATGATGCTCGTCGTGTCCTGGCCGTCCGAGAGGACGACAATGGCCTGGCGACGCATCTCCTGGCCTTCGGCCGTGCGCGACTTCGCCAGCTGCTTGTACGTCATGTAGAGGCCGTTGAAAAGGCCCGTGCCGCCGCTGGCGCGCGTCGACCTGATGGCTGTGGTAATACCGCCTGGATCGGCATCGAGCGCGTGAAGCACCCGGGTGGCATCCTTGATGTCGACGATGAGGGCACGATCATCGGCTCGGAGCGTCTTCGCAAAGCCCAGCGCCGCCCGCTGCATGATGCCCATCTTGTCGCTCATGCTGGCCGAGGTATCGAGGAGGATGGCCAGGTCGAGCGGGACATCGCTGGCCGCAAAGAACGATACGTCCTGCCTGACGCCGTCTTCGAAGACGGCAAAGTCGCTCGAGGAGAGGCCGCCCACCAGTCGTTCGCCAGGGTCGGTCACGACGACGTTCAGCGCGACCACGTCGATCGCAGAGCGAAAGACCGGCGCAGCCGCAGGCGGTTGCGTACCCGAGGTCGCAACCGGTACGGCTTCGGGCTCGGCCGGCGCGGACGGCTCTTGCGCGCGTATCCCTGTCACCAGCAGCAAACCGGCCGCGAGCACGAGCAGGCACTTCATCACGCCCCCCTGGTTCGCGGCCTCGTCGTGCAAACGACATTCCTCGCACTGACTCTGCAACCGCAGTCAGTCATGCGCGAACATCGCCAGCCTGCGGGCAGGGGGCGCGCCTTAATTCGTCTGCGACTGAGACTTCACGATTTGCAGCTCGTGCGGCGGTTCACACCTTTGCCCGGACACAGCGGCAAGACGCTGGTATCGCCGCACGGATGTATTGGGTAGGCATGCGCCGCTTGTGGGCACTTTGGCGGCGCGCCGGGTAGACTGCGGAACGCATGGTCACCAATGTCACGGATCCGGTCGTCGAGTCTGATCGCGGCGTCGTCGCCGGCATCTTCTGTATTTCTTCCGCACTGCTGATGACCGAGCTGGCGCTGACGCGCATCTTCTCGGTCACGATGTATTACCACTTCGCCTTTCTGGCGATCTCGATTGCGCTCTTCGGCTTGAGCGCGAGCGGTGTCACGCTGTACGTGGCACGGCAGCAGCTGGAGCGGTTCGACACGCGGGCGCTCCTCGGCACGCTGGCGGTCGTGCACGCCGCGGCGACGGTCATCGCGCTATTCGCGCTCGTCCGCTTGCGCGTGGGGCTTACCTATTCACCCCAGAACCTCGCCTTGATGCTGGCGATCTACGCGCTGGCAGCCCTGCCATTCTTCACCGGCGGCGCGGTCGTGTCGCTGGCGTTCGCCCGTCTGACTCCGCGCATCAACGTCCTCTATGCCGCCGACCTGCTCGGCGCCGCCACCGGCTGCGTGGCGCTCATCCCGCTGCTCAACTATCTCGGCGCCCCGGGGGGCGTGCTTGCCGCCGCCGTCCTGTCGACCGTCGCGGCGGTGGCGGCGGCCCCCGCCTCCAGGCGTACGGTCATCACCGGATGTGCCGTTGCGGTGCTCGCCGTCCCGCTGGGCGCGCAAATCGGCGGCTACGCGCCGTTCGACGTCGTCGGCACCAAAGGGCACGAGACCGACCGGCTGCTCTTCAGCAAATGGAATTCGTTCTCACGGGTGGCCGTGTACGACCGGGCGCACGGCGACTGGTCGCTGAGTCCAACCTACAAGGGCAAGGTCGCCGACTCGCTCTTCATGGACATCGACTCGGCAGCCTCGACGCCAATCGTGAAGGACGCCACCGATCCGGACAACACACGCTACCTGCGCTCGGAGCTGACCGCGCTGGCCTACTACCTGGCCGAACGGACAGCGAACTTCCGTGCGCTGGTCATCGGCCCGGGCGGCGGACGCGACCTCGCATCGGCGCTCACCTTCGGCGCCGGGCATGTCGACGGCGTCGAGATCAACCCGATCATCGCGCGCGACATCATGCTCGGGCGCTTCCGCGACTATTCCGGCGGCATCTATGGCGACCCCCGCATCACCACCCACATCGCCGATGGCCGGAACTTCGTGCGTCGAAGCAGCGAGCACTACGACGTGATTCAGGCGTCACTGGTGGATACGTGGGCGGCGACGGCGGCCGGCGCCTACACGCTGACCGAGAATTCGCTGTACACGACCGAAGCCTTCGGTGACTACCTCGATCACCTCACCGACAACGGCCTGCTCACAATTACGCGGTGGGTGTTCGATGGGTTGCGCCTGGTCTCGCTGGCCCAGGACGCCTGCCGCCAGCGCGGGCTCGACGCCTCGCGGCATCTCGCCATCGTCCGCTACGACCGGGTGGCGACCTTCCTGCTGAAGAAGACGCCATTCACGTCGGAAGAAGTCGCGCTGCTCAAGCGCACGTCCGCTTCGCTGGGATTCAAGGTCCTCTACCTGCCTGGCGTGGCGGCCGATCCCATCGAACGGGACGTCATCGAGATGCGCCGCGCCGGCACCAGCGCGGCCGACTACAGCCGTCTGATCCTGGCGCCGGATCGTGAGCGCTTTCTCGCCTCCTATCCCCAGGACATTCGCGCGACGACGGACGATCGGCCGTTCTTCTTCCATACCACGCGCCTGAGCAACCAGTTCGACGTGGCGTTCGGCCGCTCGATGCTCTTCGGCAACGGGCTGAGCGCGCTGCTCACGCTCTTCGGCATCTCGCTCGTGCTGGTGCTCCTCTTCATCATCGGACCGCTGATCGCCGTGGGCACCCGGCCCCAACGTGGGTGGCCGGTGTGGCTCGCATACTTCGGCGCCCTCGGCACCGGCTTCATGCTGATCGAAGTCGCCCTTCTCCAGGATTTCGTCCTCCTGCTGGGCCACCCGGTCTATTCGCTGACGGTGACGCTCTTTTCGCTGCTGCTCGGCACCGGTCTCGGCAGCCTGCTGGGCCGCCGCGTCGATGACGCAGGTGTGCAGACGACGACCGTGCGCGCCCTTCTGGGCGTCGTCGGCGTGGCGGTCGTTGCAGCGCTCGTGCTGCCTCGCCTCATCGACATGGCCATTCCCTGGTCGCTCGCGACGCGCATCGCCTTCGCGGCGCTGCTGCTCATCCCGATCGGATGTCTGCTGGGCATGGCGCTCCCTGGCGGCATGCGGCTTCTGACCCGCTCGCAGCCCGATGTCGTGGCCTGGGGGTGGGGGATCAACGGCGCCTTCTCGGTGGTCGGCGCCACCCTGGCCGTTTTCATCGCCATGAACTGGGGCTTCGCCGTGACGCTGGTCGCCGGGGCGGTCGTCTATCTGATCGCCGCGTCGACCCTGCGCGTGGTGCGCGCCTGACGAAAGTCAATGCACAATGCCCAATGGCCAATGCACAATGCTCAACGGTTGATCCACTGGAGGTCCGCGAGTCTCGCGCGCGGACTTCTTGGGCATTGGGCATTGAGCATTTGTCATTGTGAATTGATCCATGTCGGTCATTGAGCTCGTTCGCGGCTGCACCTTCGACGACGTCCTCTTCACGCCGCAGTGCAGCGTGCTCGAGCGCCGCGATCCGTCCTCGATCGATCTCTCCTGCCGCCTCTCGCAGCACCTGACGCTGCGGCGCCCGGTCGTCTCGGCGAACATGGACACGGTCACCCGTGCGGAGATGGCAATCGCCGTCGCCGAGGAGGGCGGGATCGGCATCATCGATCGTGGCTTCCGCAGCGGGGACATCGAGCCGCAGTTGCGCGAGGTCGAAAAGGTGAAACGCCGGCAGCACGGCGTAATCGTCGATCCCTACACGATTCAGCCATCGGCCTCGCTTGCCGCCGCCATCGAGATGATGCGACGCACCGGCGTCGGCTCGCTCCTGGTCGTCGACGAGTCGCGACGCGTCGTCGGCCTCCTGACCGCGCGCGACGTCCGCTTCGTGGCGCCCGACGCACCGATCACCGTCGCCGATCGGATGACGCCGCGAGAACGGCTGATCATCAGCCGCGACGCGATCGATGCCGCGGCGGCCGAAACGCAGATGCGCACCCACAAGATCAAGAAGCTGCCGATCGTGCGCGATGACGGAACGCTCGCCGGCCTGATCACGGCCCGGGATCTGCTGAAGCAGAAGCAGCTGCCATTCGCGACCCGCGATGCGCACGGGCGCCTGCGCGTCGGCGCCGCCATCGGTGCCAAGGGTGACTATCTCGAGCGCGCGGCGGAACTGCTCCGGTCCGGCGCGGATGTCATCGTGATCGACATCGCTCACGGTCACTCGTCCGTCATGGCCAGAGCCATCGATGCCTTTCGCAAACAGTTCGGCGATACCGAGCTGATTGCGGGGAACGTCGCCACGGCCGCCGGCGTGCGTTTCCTGATCGAGAGAGGGGTGAATGGCATCAAGGTGGGCATCGGTCCCGGAGGAGGCTGCACGACGCGCTTGAACACCAACTTCGGCGTGCCGCAGGTCGAGGCGCTCGTGCGCTGCCGGGAGGAAGCCAACGGGCAGGTGCCACTCATCGCCGATGGCGGGATCAAGCGCGATGGGGCGGTGGCGCAGGCGCTGCTCTTCGGCGGCGACACCGTGATGCTCGGCAGCATGTTCGCCGGCACCACCGAGACGCCGGGCGATACGGTGCAGAAGCCGGTTGTCGTGCCGGAATCGCGTAAGACGGTCAAAGTGCCGTTCAAGGTGTTCCGCGGCATGGCCTCCCTCCAGGCGATCGTCGATCGCCTCGACGTCGAAGACGCGGAATCGGCCGATGTCGAAGCGCTCGGCGCCGAAGGCATCGAGATTGCCGTGCCGGCGCGCGGTTCGGTGCGGCCCGTCATCCGCAACTTGCTGAAGCACCTCTGCTCCGCCATCAGTTACGGCGGCGCACGCAGCCTGTCGGAGCTGCAGGAAATGTTCCGGCAGGATCCTTCCCGCTACGTCATTCGCCTCTCCGAGTCCGCGCGGCGCGAATCCTTCGATCGCTGAGATCGCCTTCGCGGGCCGCCATTCCAACCACGCGCCCGTCCGGCGCAGCGACGATCTCGCGGGCCGCGCGCGACCTGAGCTACGATCGGTCGGTTCGGCTCACCGGCATCTTCCAGACGAAAGGACACGGACAGGATGACTTATGACGTCTTCGGCGTCGGCAACGCGATTGTCGACATTCAGCTGCAGGTCGACGATGCGTTTCTGCACCACATCGACGTCGCCAAAGGGTTGATGACGCTCGTCGAGGCCGAGCAGCAGGTGAAAGTGCTGGCCGCGCTCGCCGGTCGGGCCACCAACCGCTGCTCCGGTGGCTCCGCCTGCAACACCATCGTCGGCGTGGCCGATCTCGGCGGAACGGCAGCCTACGCGGGCAAGACGGCAGACGACGACCTCGGGAAGTTCTATGCCGACGACTTGCGCAAGGTCGGCGTCACCGTGCCCGTGCCGGGCGGCACCGGCGCCACGACCGGCACATCGGTCATCCTGATTACGCCGGACGCGCAGCGCACGATGCTGACGCACCTGGGCATCTCGGCGACGCTCGCCGCGAGCGACATCCCGGAGGCGGAGATCGCGAAGGCGCAGTATCTCTACGTCGAGGGCTATCTGTTCCCCGGCGACGTGACCCGCGCCGCGGCGCTGCGTGCGATCGAGATCGCGAAGAAGCACGGCGTGAAGGTCGCGCTGACGATCTCCGATCCGTTCGTCATCAACCTGCAGCGTGATCTGTTCTGGGAATTGATCAAGGGACCGGTCGACCTGCTCTTCGCCAACCTCGAGGAAGCGCGCGCGCTCACAGGCGAACACGATCCGGCGAACGCGGCGCAGGCGATCCACAAACACGCCACCAACGTCGCGCTCACTCTCGGCGAGAAGGGGTCGATACTGATGCACGGCGAGCAGTTCTATCCGATCGAGGGCGTCAACGTGACGGCAATCGACACGACCGGCGCCGGCGACATGTACGCGGCTGGCGTGCTCTACGGCATCACGCACGGGATGACGTGGCAGCAGGCGGGTCGTCTCGCATCGCACGCGGCGGCGCGCATCGTGGCGCAGATGGGCGCCCGCCTGGACCGCAAGTTCACGGCGGAGGAGATCCGTAAGCTGACGGAGTAGGGATCGGAGGGCACGGAGCTCTCGGAGTCGGAGCAGAGGGGACAGAGGGAAGAGAGGGAACACGGAGAAGCGACGAAACAGAGAACAAGCGTCACCGGTGCGGATGACGCCAGCTGTCCGGTAGTCGGAGCGTGTCAGGAATTTTGTGTGTGGGGCTTAGCATGAGGAGTACAGATGCCTCGCACACGTAAATCGACTGACATTTCTGATCAGCTGCTCGATCACTTTGCCGGCCCGGCCCGCGCGATGTCGCAGACCGAGGTGGACGCCATTACGAAGCGATTCAAGAAGACGCTGGTCGAGCGGATGCTCGGCGGCGAGCTGACGCACCATCTGGGTTATCTGCCCGGCGGGGAAAAACCGCCCGCGGCCACCAATCACCGGAACGGCACGAGCGCCAAAACGGTGCTCACCGACGAAGGCCCGCTCACGCTGGATATTCCGCGTGATCGCGAGGGCACGTTCGAGCCGCAGCTGATTGGGAAGCACGAACGGCGATTCACCGCCTTCGACGACAAAATCCTGGCGCTGTACGCGCGCGGCATGACCGTCCGCGAGATCCAGGCCTTCCTTGTCGAGATGTATGCCGTCGAGGTGTCCCCGGACTTTATCAGCACCGTCACCGATGCGGTCCACGCCGAGGTGACGGCATGGCAGGGCCGGCCGCTCGAGCCGATGTATCCGGTGGTGTTCTTCGATGCGCTCCGCGTGAAGATCCGCGACGAGGCCACGGTCCGCAGCAAAGCCGTGTATCTCGCGCTCGCGATCCTGCCCGACGGCAGCCGCGACATCCTGGGCCTCTGGATCGAGCAGACCGAAGGCGCGAAATTCTGGCTGAAGGTCTTCACCGACCTGAAAACCCGCGGCTGCCAGGACATCCTGATTGCGGTGACCGACGGCCTCAAGGGCATGAGCGAGGCACTGGCCGCCGTGTACCCTGCGACCACGCTGCAGACGTGTATCGTGCATCTCCTGCGGCACAGCCTCGACTTTGCCAACTGGAAGGAGCGCAAGCCGCTCGCCGCCGCCTTGCGGCCCGTTTACACGGCGGCGAGTGCCGACGCCGCGGCCGCCGCGCTCGACGCGTTTGAGCGGGGTCCGTGGGGCCCGCGCTTCCCGACGGTCGTTGCGTCGTGGCGCCGCGCCTGGCCGCACGTGATTCCCTTCTTCGCCTTTCCGCCGGCGATTCGTCGGGTGATCTACACGACCAATGCGCTGGAAAGTGTGCATGCGCGGCTTCGGAAAATCATCAAGACGCGTGGCCACTTTCCCCATGACGAGGCCGCCACCAAGCTGATCTGGCTCGCCTTGCGAAATATCACCGCCCACTGGGGGAAGGCCGCCAATTACTGGCACCTGGCGATGAACCAGTTTGCGATCCTGTACGAGGATCGCTTCGTGGTCCCGAGGACGTAGAATGCACCGGCGCATGGACGCTGCCGGAGCCGTGGACGCACAGAACGCGTCCACCGCTCCTTGGAAAACCGCACAAAACGCGGTTTCCCACAGCGCCCACACGCATTACTGGTTAACGCGCCACACACAAAAAACCTGACACTCCCGGTAGTCGCTTTCTTCGTCTCTGCTTCTCTGCGCCTCGGTTCCCCCTTCCTCCCTTCCCTCCGTCTCCTCTGTTCCTGTCGTCCTCTGTCCCCTCCGCTGGCTACTTCACGTACTTCCCGATGATTGGCGCCATCTCCCGCTTCGTGCCCTCGGGGATCGCGTCGGGCCGCGTAATCAGCGCAAACTTCAGCGCCGACGCGCACTCGCAGGTCCGCTCGAACGGCAGCTTTTCGACCGCGCGCGCGATGACCTGCTGCGCCGTCTTCGCGTTCTGCGTCAGGTTCGCGATGATCATGTCCACGGTGACGTGATCGTGATCCGGATGCCAGCAGTCGTAGTCGGTGACGAGCGCGATCGTCGTGTAGCAGATCTCCGCCTCGCGCGCGAGCTTGGCTTCCTGCAGATTGGTCATCCCGATGATCGCGGCACCCCACGATCGATAGAGGTTCGATTCGGCAAGGGTGGAGAATTGCGGCCCCTCCATGCAGACGTACGTGCCGCCCTGGTGGACGGTGGCGCCGGCCTCGAGACCGCTGCGATACGCGACATCGCTCAGCACGCGGCAGAACGGATGCGCGAAGCCGACGTGCGCTGCCAGCCCGCGCCCGAAGAAGGTGCTGATGCGCCCCTTCGTGCGATCGATGAACTGATCGGGAATTGCGAGATCGAGCGGCTTGTACTCCTCGCGCAGGCTGCCGACGGCGCTGGCCGACAGGATGTATTCCACACCCAGCAGCTTCATGCCGAAGACGTTCGCGCGGAAGTTCAGCTCCGACGGCAGCAGCCGATGGCCGGCGCCATGTCGGGCGAGGAATGCCACCCGACGACCGCGAAGCGTGCCAAGTAGATACGGCCCCGAGGGCTCGCCGAACGGCGTGTCGACGGTGACCTCCTTTCGATCGGTCACTTCCGCCATGTCGTACAACCCGCTGCCGCCGATGATTCCGATCTGCACCTGCTCCATTTACAGTCTTCGCTCCCCGGGGATTCGGGATTCGGGGTTCGGGGTTCGAAGAGCCCCTCTGCACCGGCCGTCACCCACAAAGATTGTCGAAACGTCGCGCCGGGGCCAAGAAGACCCCTGCCTGTCGAACCCTGAACCCTGACCTGTTACTGATCCCCGATCCCTACAGCACCCGCTCCACGAAGCGCTTCCCCTTCTCGTCCTCGCGAATGTAGCCGGCGGCCACGTGCGGATCGTGCTCGAAGACGATCAGGTACTCGCGGTCGATCGCCTCGCGGATGAATCGCTTCTTGAACATCAGCGTGTCGACGGGAAACAGGTCGTACCCCATCACCCACGCGTCCTGCAGATGCGCCGTCGTCGGAATCAGATCCGCCACGAAGACGGCCGTGCGTCCGCCCGACTCGAGATACACGATCTGGTGCTGGCCGGTATGACCGCCGGTCCGCACCACCCGCACATTCGGCCGTATCTCGCCGTCCCGGGTATGGAAGTCGACCACGCCGGCCTCGCGCAACGGGACGAAGTCGTCCTGCAGGTAGCTGGCGCGGTTGCGATCGTGCGGGTGCGTCGCGTCCTCCCATTCGGCCGCGCGAATCAGGTAGCGTGCATTCGGGAAGCGCGGGCGCAGGGCGTCGCCGTGTCGCGCGGTGGCGCCGCCGAAGTGGTCGAAATGCAGATGCGTCGCGAGCACGACGTCGATGCTGCTCGCCGAGAGGCCGGCGTCACCGAGCGCCGCGTCAAGGCTTCGGCTGCGATCGAGCGCGTAGATGTCGCGTTCCTTCGCGCTCATCTTGTCGCCGGCGCCGCAGTCGATCAGCATGCGGCCCCAGTCGGCCTCGACGAGGAGTGGCCGCATCGCCAGATGGATGCGATGCCGATCGTCGGCGGGCGCCTTGCGCTCCCACAACGTTCGCGGCACCACGCCGAACATCGCCCCGCCATCCAGGCGGAAGGGACCGTCATAGAGCGTCGTGAGCCTCAGCGCACCGAGCTCGACGCGGTGAACCGTCAAGTCGGTATCGTCGCGCTGCGCCTGTTTCAATTCCACCAGGACCCCGTGCGCCGCAGATGGATGGATGAACGCGACCATCGCACCCTCGGCTCCCGGACGCGGCTCCTCATCCACGAGCCGTATGCCTCGCGCCTTCAGTTGCGCCAGAGCCGCCCGGATGTCGTCGACCCGCAGCGTGATGTGATGAAGCCCTGGCCCGCGTCGCTCGATGTATCTGGTAATCGCCGAATCAGGGGCAGTGCCCTCGAGCAACTCGAGCGACGTCCCCCCCGCGGGAATGAAATGCGCCCTGACGGCCTGCGACGACACGTCCTCGGTGCCATGCACATCGAGGCCGAGGGCGTCGCGATAGAAGGCCAGCGCGCGCTCGACGTCCTGGACGGCCACCCCTACGTGGTCGAGCACTGCCTTCATCGCTGCTCGTCTCCGGTCGGTGTGGTGACCGGCTGACGCGCCCCGGCGCCCCGATCGGTCAGTGCGTCGCGCAGCATCTCGCGCGCCGCGGAATAGACGTCGATCTCGCGGGCGGCAACCCTGTCGAGCGTCTGCTCCATCCGCGCGGCCGGAATGACAGTGTCGACGTGCCGCAGGAAGCCATCAGCAATGAGTTGACGGAGCCGACGCGCCTGTCCCCGCCGGCGCCGCAGGCCCGCGGCGTCGCCGCGGCGTTCCCGAAAGGCGGCAATCGCACGCCAGAGGTCGTCGACGCCATCCCCGGCCGTCGCAATCGTCTTCACCACCGGCGGCCGCCACTCGTGTTCGCCGTACGTCTGGAGCGACAGATTCATTTCAATCGACTGCACCATCCTGTCGGCGCCCTCACGATCCGCCTTGTTCACGACGAAGACGTCGGCGATTTCCATGATGCCGGCCTTGATCGCCTGCACCTCGTCGCCGGTGCCCGGTACGAGCACGACGACGGTGACGTCCACCGCCTGCGCAACATCGATTTCGTCCTGGCCTACACCGACCGTCTCGATGATCACGACATCCTTGCCCGCGACGTCGAGAACGACGGCGGCGTCGACGGCGGCGCGGGCCAGTCCCCCGAGCTCGCCGCGTGTCGCCATGCTGCGGATGAACACGCCGTCATCACCGGCATGACCGCCCATGCGTACCCGATCGCCGAGAATCGCACCGCCGGTGAAGGCGCTCGTCGGGTCGATGGCCAGGACGCCGGCTGACAGTCCCAGCCGTCGCACGTGTACCACGAGCTGATCGACGAGGGTGCTCTTTCCCGCACCGGGAGGTCCGGTCACGCCCACGACCACGGCGCGGCCGCTGTCGCCATAGAGGGCGGCCACCAGGGCATGCCCGGCATCCGCTTCGTTTTCGATCAGCGTGATGGCCCGTGCCAGCGCGCGCGGATCGCCGCGGCGCACGCCGTCAGACAGGCGGGCCACGCCCTGATCAACCGGCAAGCAACTGGCGAGCGATGACCAGGCGCTGAATCTCGCTCGTCCCTTCTCCAATCGTCGTGAGCTTGACGTCGCGGAAGTACTTCTCGGCGGGATAGTCCTTCACGAAGCCGTAGCCGCCGTGAATCTGCACCCCGTTCTCGGCGGCACGCACGGCAATCTCGCTGGAATAGAGCTTCGCCATCGACGCTTCGAGCGTAGTGCGACGTCCTTCGTCCTTCATCGCCGCCGCACGGAAGGTCAGCAGCCGTGCCGCTTCGATGCGGGCGGCATCGTCGATCAGCTTGGCGCGAATGCTCTGAAAGTTCCCGATCGGCTGACCGAACTGGTGGCGGGTGAACGCGTGTGCTCGCGCCACCTCGAACGCGCCCTGCGCAAGTCCGACCGCGAGCGCCGCGATGCCGATGCGGCCCGCGTCGAGCACCTGCAGCGCGTCGATGAATCCGTGGTTCTCCGCGCCGAGCAGCTGCGTTCCGCTGACCCGACATTGTTCCAGGATGACCTCGCTGGTTTCACTCGCACGCATCCCGAGCTTGTCTTCCTTGCGGCCCGCCCGCAGCCCTGGCGTTCCCGTGTCGACGATGAAGGCGGAGATGCCGCGACTGCCCTGCGCCCGGCTGGTCACCGCCGTCACGACGACGAGATCGCCGGTGCGGCCGTGCGTGATGAACTGCTTCGAGCCATTCAGGATCCAGCCATCGCCGTCGCGCACGGCGCTTGTCCGCATCGCCGCGGCGTCACTGCCCGACGAAGCCTCGGTGAGTGCCCACGCCGCGAGCATCTCGCCGCGAACGAGCGCGGGAAGATAGCGACGCTTCTGTTCGTCATTGCCGAAGGCCGCGATGTGCGCCGTACCGAGACCGTTGTGTGCGGCAATCGAGAGACAGACCGAAGGATCGACGCGAGCCAGTTCCTCGATGCAGATGCAGTAGTCGACCGCCGACATCGCGGCGCCGCCGTACTCGTCGGCGATCTGGATGCCCATGAGCCCGAGGGCGGCACAGCGATCCAGCAAGGTACGGGGAAATCCCTGTGCCTCGTCCCACTCACGCACGTGCGGCCGCAGCTCGGCCTCCGCGAATTCGCGGATGCTGCGGCGCAGCAGCTGCTGTTCGTCGGAGAGGTCGATGTGCATGCAGACGTCAGGATCGTATCACCGCGACTCTTTCAGCCGCGAGAGGTGACGCGTACAGACAAAAGCCACGAACGCGAAATGCGCTCGTGGCTCTCACCTCCACCGCAGCCTGCTCCCCTCGCAGGCCCGGCACTGACGCATGCCCCGACGGCGCTACTTACTGAAGTCCGTCGTCGGTCCCTGGATCGCAAAGAGCGCATTCGGTTTCGTGCCGGCATACAAGTCGTAGAACTCCTTCCGATCCTTGTACTCCGGGAATGCCTCGTAATAGAGATGCATGATCGAGTAGTCGGCACCCTTGACAACAGGATTGAGCACATGCACGTACAGAATCGTGCCGTCAGTCTGCGGTTTCGAGTTCTTGATGATCTTCCACGCCGCAAGCTGCTGTGCCGCCTCTGGCCGTTTGATCATTTTCAAGGCTGTCTTCAGCTTTTCGAGTACCTTCTCGTAGTCGGCGGTCTTGTCGGGAGCGATCGAGAATCCCCACAGGACCACGTCGCTATCGAAGGTGAGCGGCGGGTCTGCCGGTGCCGCCGGTTGCGCGGCCGCGCCCGGTTGCGCGCCTGCCTGCGGCTGTGCCGCCGCCTGTGTGCGCCCCGACGCTGTTAGACACAGGGACAGAACCATCGTTACGCAGGCCACGAGAAATCCGGACGGTCGTCGCATCTTCAAGCCTCCTAGGGTAAGGCCGGTAATCTAGCGTACGGTCGGGCTGATGAAAACCCTCATGATCTCGTTCGCAAGAAGCATTCCCGCACGCGTGAGCCGCAAAAGTCCAGGATCATAAATCAGAAGGCGCTCGTCGCGGAACGGTTCGAGCTCGGCGCCAAACCGCGCCCACACGTCGATGCCGAACTCCCGCTGAATCGCCGCGAGATCGACGCCGCCTGTGAGGCGCAGGCCCATGAAGAGTCGCTCCTCGAGCTGTTCCTCCCGTGAGAGCACCCTCTCATCGACCCGCGGGTGTCCTCCGGAGGAGACTGTCGCGATGTACTCCTCGGTGGAACTGACATTCTTCCATCGGCGTCCGCCTCGCGTGGAGTGCGCGCCGCAGCCGAACCCGGACCAGCCGGCGGCTGTCCAGTATTTCAGATTGTGCCGCGATTCGAATCCCCGGCGCGCGACGTTCGAGATTTCGTATTGCGCGTATCCCGCGTGCTCCAGCCGTTCCATGGCGGCGAGGTACATGTCCGCCGCATCGTCGTCGGGGGCAAGTGACCACTGCGAGCGCGCCATCGCCTCCTTGAGCGGCGCGTTCGGGTAGACCTCGAGCAGATACAAGGACGCGTGGTCGGGCCCGACCTGGACCAGGCGGTCGACCGACTCGAGCCACTGCAGGATGGACTGCTGCGGTAACCACATCATCAAATCGAGCGAAACATTCGAAAAGCCGGCAGCACGCGCCAGGGCGACGGCCTGCTCCGCGCGCGATGCATTGTGCCGCCGGTCCAGGCGCAGCAGGTCCTCGTCCCGAAAGGATTGGACACCGTAACTGAGGCGATTGACACCCACCGTCCGATACCCGGCGAGCGTGGCGGCCGTGACGGTCTCGGGGTTGGCTTCGAGCGTCACCTCGACGTCGGCCGCCAGATCGAAACTGCCGCGCAAGACCTCGAGAATGGACCCGATCTCGCCCGGCGTGAGCAGTGACGGCGTCCCTCCTCCGAAGTACACCGTATCCGCAGGCGTGCGATCGGCCGCCGCGGCGATTTCACGACGAAGCGCCGCCAGGTACCGATCCTTCAGGCCCGCCTCAAACAGGCCGCGATTGAAGTTGCAGTAGTTGCAGATCGACGCGCAGAAGGGGATGTGAACGTACAGGCCGAGCACGGTTCCAGTTTACGAGGCCAACGGCCGGGTGGAGCGAAAGTCGAAATCGGCGGGCGATTCCGGTAAATCGGTCCGGCCCAAGCCGGACTCACGACTATCAGTTCCGACTAAAGTCGGAACCCACGACAGTCAGGGATCCCGCCTTGTCCAGGTCCGACCGAAGCCGGGAGCCCACGACCAGTCAGGGCTCCTGCCTTGTCCAGGTCCGGAAGTCGAAACCCACGACAGTCAGTCCGAACGCACGTCGGAAACCCACGAGTGTCCGTTCCGACTCAAGTCGGAACCCACGAGAGTCAGTGTCGGCAGCCGTCGGCGATTGCGGTCACCGCTGCGAGCCGGCCTTGCCGCCGGGCCACTTGAGCTCTCCAACCCCGTCGCCCCCCCGTGGAATCTTCAGCTGCGCACGGGCCTGTCTTCCCGTGTTGCGCGGCGACGGCAGTGGCGCCTTCTTCCTCATCTTCCAGAGCGAAATCAAGTCCTCCACACTGCCGTTGACCGGACGCTCACGATAGTCCGCTGCGTCCAAGTGCAACGACTCGCACATTTCTTGGAGTCGCGAATAGACTCGCAGACCGACTCGCACCTGCAACGCGTCGGGATCGTCAAAATCAGCAACGTCGTAGTTCGTCGTAAAAATCGTTGGGCGCCGATTACTGTACCTGGCATTGACGATCAGGTGCAGCATCTCGTCGCGCCAATCCGTGGCCCGCTCGCGTCCCAAATCATCAAGGACCAAGATGTCCGCTTCCGTGATCTCTCGCAGGAGATCAGCTTCCGAAGCCCCCTCGCTCGATGAATAGGTGCTTCGCAACGCGACCATCAGGTCCATCGTTGTGTAAAAGGCTCCCGCGGCGCCCTTCCGGATGCACTCCATCAGCATTGCGACGGCAAGGTGCGTTTTTCCAACTCCCGGAAGGCCGATGAGCAGCAAGCCATTGTCGCGCTCCGAGGAGCGGCCTGGATAGTCGGCAACAATGCGCCGCGCGTAGGCCACTGCTCGTTTCAACGATTCGTTGTAGGCTTCAAAATTGTCCAGACTGCAGTGCAAGTAGCGCGTAGGTATTCGTGCGCGAGTCATCCTCGAAGAGGACGCCTTCTGCAGACGGCAGTCACAACGCGTGACGCGCGAGACACCGTCGACGTCGATGGTCTTCCAGCCGGTGTCGTCGCACAACGCGCAAGGCATGCGGATGATCGTAGCGCGAAAGCGACCGCGACGATCGGTGAAACGTACGCGACGAGAGCGCGACGCCTCAACCCGCGCGAAAACTATTTGCTGGTCGAGGCGTGTGGAGTCGACTCTTCGTCACTCCGATCTTGGGGCGTCTGCCGGACAAGGTCGGTCGGCGACGACTTGACAAGCGCGGTGTTGAGGCGCTGCTCCCAGTCGTCGATGCCGCGGGCGAGCTCGCGCTTGACGTAGTCCATGAACTCGTTGACCTCGTTCTGCATCTGCTCGATCTTGCGCCGCATGTTGAGGATGATCTCCACGCCGGCGAGATTGACGCCGAGATCGCGGGTCAGCGAGAGAATCGTTTCGAGCTGCTCGAGATCCTCTTCCGAGTACAGCCGGGTGTTTCCTTCCGTGCGTGACGGCTTGAGCAGTCCTTCACGTTCGTACAGGCGCAGCGTCTGCGGATGGATGTTGTACTTCTGCGACACCGCGCTGATCATGTAGTACGCCTTGCCGCGTTCGCCGCGTTTCGCCATCACGCCCTTCCCATCCTTCGCCGCCCGGCAGGATCTGCCTACACGCGCTCGCCTTCGTCCGACTGGTGAGCGTCCGACATCTGCACCGTGGAATTCCCGCGGAGGTCCTGCGACGGCCGGACGCTCTCACCGTTGATGCGCCCGAATTCGCGCAGCAGTTCTTTCGATCGTTCGTCGAGCACCGCCGGCAGCCGCATCCGGACTTCCACCAGCAGGTCGCCGCGACCGCCGCCGCGGGTGGACGGCATGCCGCGGCCACTCAGGCGAAACCGCTGCCCGGACTGGGTGCCGGGCGGGACTCGCAGACGCACCGCGCCGTCGGGCCCGTGAATGGCGATCCGCGCACCGAGGGCCGCTTCGTGAACGCCAACATCGATGACCGTGTGCAAGTCGTCACGATCGCGGCGAAAGCCGGGGTGCGCCGCCACGTGCACGAGCAGGTAGAGGTCTCCGCTTGGCCCGCCCCTCGCCCCGGCATTGCCGCGACCTTCGACCCGAACCGTTTCGCCATCAGCGATGCCGGCTGGAAGGCGGACGGCGACCGTGTCGGTGCGGGTCTCGAGTCCGGCACCACCACACGGCTCGCACGGGCGCGGCCGCTGCTGACCCGAGCCTCCGCACGCGGTACAGCGCCGCGAGAACACCATGTGGCCGCGGACCGATCGCGTGCTGCCGGCCCCTTCGCAGACCACGCACGCCCCGGTCGTACTGCGGGTGCGTCCCGAGCCGGCGCAGACGCGGCATGTCTCGCGCCGCGTCACCGTCACCTGGCGTGTCGCACCGGCGAACGACTCCTCGAACGAGAGCTGGATCTCCTGGTGGAGGTCGGCACCGCGCTCGGTGGCCGGCTGACGCGCGTCGCGCTCGCGCAGCACTTCCCCGAACAGATCGCCAAACGTCACCGCGTGATCCGACCCGCGCCGTGAAAAGTCGAATCCCTCGAAGCCGGCGCGCACCTCGGTCTGCGTCACCACCGGCTGCCCCGCTTCATACCGCGATCGGCGGTCCGGATCGATCAACGTCTCGTACGCTTCGAGAATCTCGCGGAAGCGCGCCTCCGCCGCACGATCTCCCGGATTGATGTCCGGGTGAAACCGTCGCGCGAGCCGGCGATACGCGCGGCGGATATCCGCCTCGCTGGCGCCGTGCTGGAGACCGAGGACGATGAAGAAATCCATTCAGAGCATCGTTGATTTCTGATCTCTGATCGGTGAATCGTTGTTGATCGGTGATTGACGATTGCCAGACTTATTCCCGGGATTCACGCACATTCACGATCGAGCGCGCTCAATCACCAATGCCGATTCACCCAATACTTCTGAAAATCAGAAATCTCCAATCAACAACGAATCCAAGATCAAAGATCCAAGATCTGTGAATGTGCTATTTGTCGTCGACGACTTCGGCGTCGATGACGTCACCCTCGGCCGGACGCGCCCCCGCACCGGCGCCTCCCCCCGGCGCGCTTCCCGGCCCGGCTCCCTGACCAGGCCCTCCAGGCCCGCCCGCGGCGCCGGCCTGGCTGTAGAGGGCTTCCGCGACCTTGTGCTGCGCCTGTTCGAGCTGCTGCATCGCCGTCGTCATGCCGGCGACGTCGTTTGCCGAGATCGCGCTCTTCAGGCTGTCGATGGCCGTCTGCACCGCCGCCTTCTCGCTGGCGCCCACCTTCTCGCCGGCATCCTGCAGCAGCTTTTCCGCCGCGTAGACCGACTGGTCGGCGCGGTTGCGCGTCTCGATCTCCTCGCGTCGCTTCTTGTCCTCCTCGGCGTGCGACTCGGCGTCCTTCATCATGCGGTCGACTTCGTCCTTGCTGAGACCGCTCGAGGTCGTGATCGTGATCCGCTGCTCCTTGCCAGTCCCGCGATCCTTCGCCGAGACGTTCACGATGCCGTTGGCATCGATGTCGAACGTGACTTCGATCTGCGGCAGGCCGCGCGGTGCGGGCGGGATGTCACCCAGCTGGAACCGGCCGAGGGTGCGGTTGTCGCGCGCGAGCTGACGCTCGCCCTGAAGGACATGCACCTCGACACTCGTCTGGTTGTCCGCGGCGGTCGAGAACGTCTCGCTCTTGCGAGTTGGAATCGTCGTGTTCCGCTGAATCAGCGTCGTCATCACGCCGCCGAGCGTCTCGATGCCGAGTGACAGCGGGGTAACGTCGAGCAGCAGCAGGTCCTTGACCTCCCCTGCCAGCACGCCAGCCTGGACGCCGGCGCCGATGGCCACGACTTCGTCAGGGTTGACGCCCTTGTGCGGCTCCTTGCCGAACAGCTCCTTCACGATCTGCTGGACCTTCGGAATACGCGTGGACCCGCCTACCAGCACGACTTCGTCGATCTTGGACGGATCGACGCCGGCATCGGAAAGCGCCTGACGCGTCGGACCGATCGTGCGCTGCAGCAGATCGTCGACGAGCTGCTCGAACTTCGCCCGCGTGAGCCGCATCTGCAGGTGCTTGGGACCACTCTGATCGGCGGTGATGAACGGCAGGTTGATGTCGGTTTCCATCACCGTGGAGAGCTCCATCTTCGCCTTCTCCGCCGCCTCCTTCAGCCGCTGCAGCGCCATCCGGTCCTTGCTCAGATCGATGCCGTCGCTCTTCTTGAACTCGCCCGCAATCCACTCGATGATGCGCTGATCGAGATTGTCGCCGCCGAGGTGCGTGTCGCCATTGGTGGCCTTGACCTCGACCACGCCCTCGCCGACTTCCAGAATCGAGATGTCGAAGGTGCCGCCGCCGAAGTCGTAAACGGCAATCGTCTCGTCCTTCTTCTTGTCGAGGCCGTAAGCCAGCGCGGCGGCCGTCGGCTCGTTGACGATGCGCATGACCTCGAGACCGGCGATCTTCCCGGCTTCCTTCGTGGCCTGGCGCTGCGCATCGTTGAAGTACGCGGGAACGGTGATGACCGCCTGGGTGACCTGCTGTCCGAGATACTCCTCCGCCGCCTGTTTCAGCTTCTGCAGCACCATCGCGGAGATCTGGGGCGGCGCGTAGTTCTCACTGCCGATCTTCACGCGGACGTCGCCGTTCGGCGCCGCCACGACCGTATACGGCACCATCTTCATCTCGTCCGACACTTCGTTGAAGCGCCGCCCCATGAACCGCTTGATCGAGAAGATGGTGTTCTCGGGATTGGTGACCGCCTGCCGCTTCGCCACCTGTCCGACCAGGCGCTCGCCGCTCTTGGTGAACGCGACCACGGATGGCGTCAGGCGACTGCCCTCGGGGTTGGTAATCACGACGGGCTCGCCGCCTTCCATGACAGCCACCACGGAGTTCGTGGTGCCCAGGTCGATACCGATGATTTTGCTCATGTCGTGCGCCCTCAACGCGCCGGTCGCGGGCCTCGCGCTTCATGGCGGCCCGTGCTGTGCTTACGATCAGACCATTATCAAATCTGAGTGAGACACAGTCAAGGCCAGGAAGAAATGCACAATCACAATTCAGAATGCCGATTGCCCAATTGGAATGGAGGTACGCAGGGGTGAGTCGCGCGTTGGGAGCTGGTTCATCGAGGCGACGCCCGTCCGTTTCCGTTGTGAATTCTGAATTGTGAATTGTGAATTGTGAATTGATCCAAAGCCCCCATACTTGCACCAATGGGATCCGAGGAGCTCGAACCACAAAAGCCACCACCCGGCACGCCACCCAAGCGCACGCGTGTGGTGATCCGCATCGCCCGCCGTGCCGTCATCGTCGGTCTCTTCCTGCTCTCGGCGATCCTTGGCGTGCTCGGCGGAGTCCTGTTCGCCTACGGGACCGATCTCCCGGAGATCAGCCGCCTCGACGACTACCAGCCGAACACGATTACGCGACTGCTTGCCCGCGACGGCAAGGTCGTCGCGCAGTTCGCCACCGAGCGCCGCGTGGTCATTCGCTACGAAGACATCGCACCGGTGCTGCGAGAGGCGATCATCTCGACCGAGGACGCCGACTTCGAGGAGCACTTCGGCGTCAGCGTCACTCGCATCCTGGTCACGGCAATCAAGGACATCGTCTACCGGCAGAATGCCGGCGCCAGCACCATTACGCAGCAGCTCGCCCGTGATCTCTTCCTGCGCGACTACCTCCGCGGCGGCGTTTACGCGCGGTCGGGGCTCGAAGGGCTCGAGCGCAAGATCAAGGAAGCCCTCGTCGCGATCGAGCTCGAGAAGCGGTACACGAAGCGCGAGATCTTCACGTTCTACGCAAACCAGATCAACCTGGGACACGGCGCCTACGGCGTGGAAGCGGCGTCGCGGATGTACTTCAACAAGTCCGCCAAGGATCTGAACCTCGAAGAGGCGGCAACCCTCGCTGCTACGATCCAGACGCCGGCGCGGCTCAGCCCCTTCGTCGATCCGGAGCGCAACCGCAACCGCCGGAACTACGTGCTTCGCCGCATGGCGGAAGAGGGCTACATCACTGACGCCGTTGCCGGCGAGGCGCAGAAGCAGCCGACCATTCTGCGGGGACAGCCGCAACCGGATCAGTCGATCGCCCCCTACTTCGCCGAGGAGATCCGCAAGAAGCTCGAAGCGCAGTTCGGCGCGTCAGCCCTCTACGAAGCCGGACTCACCGTGCAGACGACGCTCGACGCGAATCTGCAGCTGGCCATGAACCGCGCGCTCGATCGCGGCCTGCGGCGCCTGGACAAGCGCCATTCGCTCTACCGCGGACCGATCCGTAATCTGCTCGCGAATGGCAAGTCGATCGACACGTTCACCAGCGATACCTGGTCGAAACCCATTCGCTCGGGCGACATCGTCTCTGCGGTGGTCACCGCTGTGCCCACGTCGGGATCTGCGCCCGTTCGCGTGCGCATCGGGGATCGTGAGGCCGATCTCCTCCCGAAAGGGTTCACGTGGGCGCGCAAGCCGGCGTCGCAGCTGTTCAAGACGGGCGATCTCATCGAAGTCGAAGTGCGCACGGTCGACAACGCCGGCGCCTTCAAGGATCTTCAGCTGGAGCAGGCGCCGATCGTCGAGGGCGCCGCGCTCGCCATCGACAACCGCACCGGCCAGATCAGGGCCATGACGGGCGGCTTCAGCTTCGCGCGCAGCAAATTCAATCGTGCCACGCAGGCGCAGCGGCAGGTGGGATCGCTCTTCAAACCGATTCTCTACACCGCCGCCGTCGATCACGGGTACACGGCGACGACGATGTTCGTCGACGAGAAGATCTCGTATCCCGCCGGGCCGAACCAGCCGAATTACGAGCCGCACAACTACGACGGGAAGTACGAAGGGTCAATCACCCTGCGTCGGGCGCTCGAGGACTCCCGCAATATCCCGGCGGTCAAGACAATTGCAGACCTGGGACCGGCAGAAGTCGTTCCCTACGCGCGACGTTTCGGACTCCGCGGCAACTATCAGCCGTATCTCTCGCTGGCTCTCGGCGCCGGCGAAGCGACGCTGCTGGAGATGACGAGCGCTTACACCGTGTTTCCGAATCAAGGCGTTCGAATGGAGCCGTTCGCGGTCACGACCATCACGGACCGGGACGGCAACGTCCGCGAGGAGAACCGCCCGCAACCGCATGAGGCGATTCGCGCGGACACGGCGTTCATCATGACCAACCTGATGCGAGGGGTGGTTCAGGAGGGAACGGCGGCGGCAGCCGCGTCACTGATGTGGCCGCTCGCGGGCAAGACCGGAACGATGGACGATTTTACCGACGCCTGGTTCATCGGATTCGATCCGAACATCACGATCGGCGTATGGGTGGGCTACGACGAGAAAAAGCCGCTCGGCCGCGGCGAGACCGGCGCGCAGGCGGCACTGCCCATCTGGATGGATATCATGCGCGCGTACCTGGACAAGGACGTCGACCGAGAGAGCCCGCCTGACTTCGACGCGCCGGGCAATATCGTGTTCGTGACGCTGGCGAACGGAAAGCTCGAAGCCTTCATCAACGGCACGCAGCCGGAGGATCTCCCGATTGCCGGCGCGGCCGGTGCGGCGCCGGCCGCTGCGCCAGTGGCCGGGCCCGTTACGCCGCCAACTCCGACGCCTGCCTCCGCACCTCCGGCTCACCCGACGGGCGCCGCTCCGGCGACCGCGACTCCGGCACGCCCTCCAGTGCCGCACTGAAGCGTGCGCGGCAGTCTCCCGAGCCGGGCAGGGTCACCCGGCTCGGGACCTGTCACGCGTGGAGGTGACGCTTCCAGAGGACGTAGGCTTCGTACCCGCCGAAGGTCACGATGAAGACCACCGCTGCGAAGGCCAGCGCCTGCAGAGGATAGAAAAAGGCGGCCATGATCAGCGGCACCAGCAGCAGCGCGTCCATCAACAGCAGTGAAAGCCCGCCCTCCGTGCTCACCAGGTCGCCGACATAGAAGTTTTCCTGCCAGAGCGTCCGGAGCGGATGAACGGGCTCAGCGTGTTCGGTGGATGTGACCAGGTTGTCGAGTTTCTGCGACATCGGGCACCTCTCATTCGGGCTCGTCAGAGGAGCCCACTGGCGGTAAGGATCGCAAACTATACGCCTATCCACTTGGACGTCAACGAGAGACTGAGCGTTACGGCTGAGGCCGGGGACCTGCCCCCCCCCCGCGGCTAGGTGCCTTCCTCTTCCGGCTGGGCCGGCGTTCCAAGGGTGCCCTTGGCCTTCTGCAGCAGGTACGTCTTGATGAACGGATCGAGATCGCCGTCGAGCACCCGATAGGGATCGCCCACCTCATACCTGGTCCGGAGGTCCTTCACCATCTGGTACGGCTGCAGCACATAGCTCCGAATCTGGCTGCCGAAGGCGATGTCGCGCTTCTCGCCGCCGATCTCATCCAGCTTCTGCTGCTGCTCTTTCATCTTCAGATCGAACAACCGCGCCTTCAGGACCTTCATGGCCTGTGCGCGATTCTTGATCTGCGATCGCTCGTTCTGGCAAGACACGACAATCTTGGTGGGCAGATGGGTGATGCGCACCGCGGAGTCGGTGACGTTGACGTGCTGGCCGCCGGCGCCGCTCGAACGATACGTATCGATACGCAGATCCTTGTCTTCGATCACCACGTCGACGTCTTCCGGCAGCTCGGGCCATGCAGCCACTGACGCAAACGATGTGTGCCGCCGTGCGGCCTGGTCAAACGGCGAGATGCGTACGAGGCGGTGCACACCGACCTCCGCGCTCATGAGCCCGTACGCGTATTCACCGGACAGCAGAACTGTCGCGCTCTTGATGCCCGCCTCGTCGCCGTCCTGGAAATCGATGATCTCGCGCTTGAATCCATGTTGCTCGGCCCACTTCAGATACATCTTGAGGAGCATGTGGGCCCAGTCCTGCGATTCGGTGCCTCCGGCTCCCGGGTGAATCGTGACGATGGCGTTGCTGCGGTCGTACTCGCCGCCGAGCATCTTCCGCGTTTCAGCGTCCACGACCTCCTGCTGGAGCTCGTCGAGCCCGCGTTCGAAATCGGCGCTGACATCCTCGCCTGCGCTCGCCCATTCGACGAGCACGCCGAGGTCGTCGCTCCGGCGCTTCAATGTTTCGCGCAGCTTCACGTCGCCTTCGACGCGCCGCTGCCGCTGCATCACCTTCTGCGCGTCGGCCTGATTGTTCCAGAATCCCGGTGCCGCGATGCGCTCCGAGAGCTCCGCCAGCTCTTCGTCCAGGCGGGCACTCTCAAAGATGCCTCCGCAGTTCCTGCGCGCGCCCGCGCAGATCGTCGTACCGCCGCATCAGATCATCGAAGTCGATTGCCACGTGTCGAACCTCCAGGTCAGAAGAGTCAGCTCACAGGATACCCGGAACAAGGGTTCGAGGGTTCGAGGGTTCGGGGGTTCGAGGGTTCCGGTTCGAAGGTTCCGGTTCGAAGGTTCGCGTTCCGGTTCGCGGTCACACCGCGCGACTTCGCAGCGTGACCAGCAGCAGTGCGATTGACGCTGCAATAGCCGAATAGGGAACGACGTCGCCGATGCGGGAATACACCGTGCGCTCGGTCAGCAGCCGCACATCGCCTACGAGCCCGGCCTCTCTGAAGATCGCGGACCTCGCCATGATGCGGCCATAGGGATCGACGATGCCGCTGATACCGGTATTGGCCGCGCGCACCAGATAGCGGCCCTGCTCGATGGCGCGCATCCTCGCCATCTCGAAATGCTGATAGGGCGCAGACGAGGTGCCGTACCACCCGTCATTGGTAATCGTGGTCAGCAGCTCGCTCCCCTGCTCCACCGCGGTGGCAATCAGCCCTGGATAGGTGACTTCGTAGCAGATGGCCGTGCTCGCCTGATGGCCGTCGAGCGGCAGCATGACCACGTCCGTCCCCGGCGCAAATGGCGCGAATCCTCCGAGCGTCTCGACGAGCGGAGGGAAAAAGGCGAGCCAGCTGCCGTAGGGAATGAACTCGCCGAACGGGACCAGATGGATCTTCCGGTACACCGCGAGCGTCTCGCCGTCAGATCCCATCAGGAACGCCGAGTTGTATGACGTGTTCCCGCCGACGAGCTCGTCACTGCCGAACAAGAGATCGATCTTCAACTCGCGCGCCAGCTTCTGCAGCTCGTCCTGCCCGATCGGACTGTCCTTGAACCGGAACGGGAGCGATGACTCGGGCCACAGGACGAACGTCGCTCCGCGTCTGGCCACATCGCGCGTGATGGCGATGTGCGTGTTGAAGATTTGCCGCGCGGCGCCGCCGCTCCACTTCGTCGCCTGACTGATGTTCGCCTGGACGAGGCCGACGGTGAGCACGTCGCCACTGCGCGCCAGGACGCCGTCGCCCATGCGCCATGCGCCCCAGGCGCCGCACAAGAGCGGCACCAGCACCGCAGCCGCCGCCAGCATCAGGCGCTGGCGCCCGTTCCGCACGAGCGCGCACGCGAGGAGCGTGTTGACGAACGCGACGAGCGCCGAGAGTCCGTACACACCAAGGACGCTCGCCAGCTGTGCGACCGGCAGCACGTCCACCTGACTGTTGCCGAGCGGGACCCAGGGAAATCCGCCCATGATGTACGTGCCGCGCCAGTATTCGGTCGCGGTCCAGGCGACCGGGAAACACAACAGTCCACGGATCCCGAACACACGCATCAGTCGCGCGGTCACGAGCGCGCTGATCGCCGGGTAGAACGCGAGGTACAGCGCGAGCATCGCCATCGCAAAGAGCGACACCGGCTCAGGGAGGTTGCCGAAGGTATGGACGACGTCGCTCGTCCAGTAGACGGTGCCGACGAAGTAGACCCAGCCGGCCAGAAGGCCGCAGCTGAACGCCCGCAGCGGCGGCTGACCACGAAGCGGCTCGACTCGTCCACGCCATCCCGAAATGGCGATGAGCAGCGGCACGAGCGCAATCCAGCCGAACGCGGGGTGACCGAAACGCGGGAAGCTCAGGGCAAGGCAGACGCCGGACACCAGCGCGAACGCATAAGGGAGCATTCAGCGGGGAGGGACCCAGGCTTTCTTGTACTTCTCCACCTTTTCGAGACCTGCCTTGGCGGACTCGGCTTCCTTGAGGGTCTTGTATTTGCCGACGCGCACCCGGAATCCGGATTTGCCGTTGCCCATCGGCAGCAGAAACGGCGAGTACCCTTTTGCCTGGAGCTTGCGCGCCTCGGCCTGGGCATCAGCCAGGCGGGACGTCGTCATCACCTGCACCGCGTAACCGGAACCGGCCGGCTCACGGAACGATGAGGTGACGCTGGACCGCGCATCCTTACCCCCGGCAGAGGGCGGAGCCTTGGGCTCGTCCGGCGCGCGAGACCTCGTGTCGCGCTCCGCCGAAGGCGTTTCGACGTTCGACTTGGCGGCAACCGCCTCGCGCGGCCGGTCGGAGGGCTGTTCCGAGACTGCGGACGTTGATGACCCCGACTTTTGTGCCCTCGTCTTCGCAGACTCTGGATTTTTGCTCGACGGCGCCGGTTCGGTCGGATCTTCGGGAACGACGGCCGGCGGCGTGGCGGTGGCGGTCGGTGTCGTTGGGACTGCAGTGTCGTTGGCGTCGGTCGTCTGGGCCGAGGCCGTCGGATCGGCCAGATCGGCGGCCGCCGTCACGACGGTCTCCGCCGTCTTGCTTGCCCGGACGCCGCGGCCGACCATCACACCGCACAGGAAGATGACGACTGCCACGACCGTCGAGGCCATGAACAGAAACACCATCTGTTTCCCGTCGAGGTGAAACTCGTGGACCTGTTCATCTGTCATGACACGCTCGTCGAGAAAATGGTAACACGCCGATCTGCGACGGGATCACGGCACGAAGTTCAGGAAGAACACGAAGGTTCCCCTCGTGCGCTTCAGATCTTCGTGCCCTTGTTCATGTTCTTCCTGAGATCAACCATCAGCCCGCACCAGCAACGACATGATGCAGTCGCCCCCCGCGCCTGTTGCCCGGCAGCTGTCCGTGTCGACGTCCACGTGCACGCCACAGAGGTGCAGTGTTCGGCGAATGGCGGCCACATAGAACTCACAGAGCGGCTGCTGCGTGCGCTCGCGGACGACGCAGAAAATCGATCCGCGGATGTCGATGGCCAGCCGCTCCTTCCGCCGGCGGACCACGGCGCTGCTTCCGCCGGCCGTGTTGCGAATCATGCGTCGCGCCACCTGCAACGCGAGTCGCAGACGGATGGACGGCGGGGCCGCACGGATCACCGCTCGCCGCAGCGGCGCGAGGTCGGCGACCGTCCACTCCGCCGTGTACTCCCCCGCGCGCGCCGCCACGTGACGATACGAATCGCCCTCCTGCCTGAGGAAGCTCAAGACCGCCGTCACCGGCGCGAGCCCGATCCGGCCGTCGCGCAGCCCTGTGGGGTTCAGCCACGACTCGTAGAACTCGAGACGCATCGGCAGCAGATCGGCGATGCCCTGATGCAGACTTGCAACGAGCAACCGGCCAACCGCGGCGTCAGTCATAGGCTAAGATGAGTCGGAAGACAGACAGACTACCGCACGTCTCGAGCGTCCGCAACGGCGTAATCGCACATGCGGCGCATGATCCTCACGCGGCCTGGTCGAGATTCCGACACCGCAGCGTCACAGTCACCGCACGATGATTCTTTCCGTCCATCAACGACTCCGCAGTCATCTCACCGCAGTGCTCACGGCGCTCTACTCGCTGCCGTCCGACACGCTGCCGACGATCGCGCTCGAGTACCCGCCCAACCGCCAGCTCGGCGATCTCGGCACCCCAGTCGCCTTCGAGCTCGCGCGCCGCCTGCGCAAGGCGCCGAAGGCAATCGCACACGAGATCGCTACCGCGTTCGGATCGCTTCAAGGCGTGCGTCAGGTGGCTGCCGCACCGAATGGCTACTTGAACGTCTTCCTCGATCGCGCGCCATTCCTGGCCGATCGCCTCACGGGCGCCGCGACCGCGATGGCGACGCCCGGCGACGGCAAGGCGATCGTCGAACACACGGCCATCAATCCGAACAAGGCCGCCCACATCGGGCATCTTCGGAATGCGGCGCTCGGCGACACGCTGGTGCGCGTGCTGAAGTTCCGCGGCATCCCGGTGGAAGTGCAGAACTACATCGACGACACCGGCGTCCAGGTTGCCGACGTCGTGGTCGGGTTCCGCGTGCTCGAGGGGAAAGCGCTCGCCGACATCGAACAGATCGCCGATTCGACCCGCTTCGACTATTACTGCTGGGACCTGTACGCGAGAGTCGGCGACTGGTACGGCCAGGACAAGGAACGACTCGCGGTCCGTGCGCAGACGCTGCACGACATCGAGCACGGCGGCAACGACAACGCCGCGACTGCCGCCTTCATTGCCACCCGAATCGTCCGCTGCCATCTCGAGACGATGGCGCGCATGAACGTCGATTACGACCTGCTCACGTGGGAAGGCGACATCCTGCGCCTCAGGTTCTGGGCCCAGGCGTTCGACGTGTTGAAGGGAAAGAACGCCGTCTATCTTCAGACCGAAGGACGCCTGAAGGGCTGCTGGGTCATGCCCATCCAGGAAGACCTCGACGCCAAAGACGATGGCGATGACGAGGGAGGCGAGGAACGGGAGAAGGTCATCGTCCGTTCGAACGGCGTGGTGACCTACGTTGGCAAGGACATCGCGTATCAGTTCTGGAAGCTGGGGTTGCTCGGGCGCGACTTCAAGTACCGCGTGTTTGTCGAACGGCCTCATGGTCCGCTGTGGGCGACGACGAGCGACGGCGGAACGAGCAATCATCCGCTCTTCGGCGGCGCGGCCTACGTTTACAACGTCATCGATGTCCGGCAGTCGTATCTGCAGAAGCTGTTGAAGCAGGCGCTCATCAACGTCGGACATCCCGAGGGGGCCGAGCGCTCGCACCACTTCTCGTACGAGATGGTGGCGCTGTCGCACGCGACCGCGCGCGAGCTCGGCTTTGCGCCGGCGCCGGATTCAGAGGACGCGAAGCGGCCGTTCGTCGAGGTCTCCGGCCGGAAAGGTCTCGGCGTGAAGGCCGACGATCTGCTGGATACCGTCATCCGCAAGGCGGCCGACGAGGTGCGTCGCCGAAACGCGGAGCTCGGCGCGGCTGAAGTGCAGACCACCGCGAGCGAGATCGGCATCGCGGCGGTGCGCTACTTCCTGATCAAGTTCTCGCGCGGCAAGGTAATCGCCTTCGATCTCGATGAGGCGGTCAGCTTCGAGGGTGAGACCGGCCCGTACATTCAGTACGCCGTCGTTCGCGCCAACAAGATCTTCGCAAAGCTCGAGGAACGGGATGGTGCGCCGGTACAGGCGCTCACGTCCACGCTGCGCGACGTGCCGAGCGCGGAGATCGATGGCGCGAACAGCGGTGACGAGCTGTGGGCGCTCGTGCTCGATGCGGCGCGGCTCGACGAGGTGGTCGAGCAGGTGGTTCGCACGCTGGAATTCTCCGTGCTCGCGAAGTACGCCTTCTCCCTGGCGCAGGCGTTCAACGGTTACTACAACCTGCATCCGAGCCGGTCGTCGATCCTCAACGAAGAGCGAGACGACGTGCGGCGCTGGCGTGCGGCGGGCGTCCTCTACGTCCGCGACCAGCTCACGCGTGCACTGGATCTCATGGGGATCGAGGTCCCGCAGCGCATGTAGCCGGGGCATCCTGAACGAAGGCCGCTCACAAGAGCCACGACGCGGAGGCGCGGAGGCGCGGAGAATCTCACTTCCGCGCAGCGTCGACGAACGCTTTGAAGAGGCCGGCGAATTCACCGGTGCGATGAAAGTTCTCCGGGTGCCACTGCACCGCCAGGCAGAAGCGCTGCGAGGGATCTTCAACGGCTTCGATCACGCCATCGGATGCGGCGGCGGTGACGACGAGACCATCGCCGAGACGCTTGATCGCCTGATGATGGCGGCTGTTCACCGGCACCGTCATTTCTCCGTCTATCCGCAGCAGCTCGGCAAGTCTTGACCGTTCGACGCGCACGTCATGCGCAATCACGTCTGGCGGCTCGCGTCGTTGATGTGACAGTGCATCCGGCATCTGGTCGGGAATGTCCTGAATCAACGAACCACCGCGCGCCACGTTGAGCAGCTGGATGCCTCGGCAAATCGCCAGCAGCGGCATGTCCGCCTCACGCGATCTCTGCGCTAGTGCGAGCTCCAGCTCGTCACGCCCGGCTTCCGCACCCTCGAATGTGGCGTGCCGCTGTTCACCGTAGTACGACGGCTCCACGTCTCCTCCACCGGGCAGCAGGATCGCGTCAACTGTGCGCATGACGTCGTCCGGATCGTCGCGGCCGATCTCGAGGCGCCGCGGCTCACCGCCAGCGAGACGGATGGCAGTCTCGTAGTCGCGGAGTCTGGCGTAGGGCGGGAGCGCAACGATGGGAGTCATTCTCGGGGTTCGGGGTTCGAGAGACCGTCGTGGCGATTATCGCGCCTGCGGACAGGAATCGGCGAATGTCAGCGCGGCGTGCGCACCGTCACGGTGATGCCGACGTCCGTCGAGGGGCGCGCGGCTTCGCCGCTGACACGCGGACGAGGGATCACCGCTCCGCCATCGTCCTTGCCGTTTTCGCCGAGGCTGTACACCGAGAATCCACTCTCACGACGACGGTAGATGAGCGGACGACCGGTGAAGGGATCCGCGAAACCTGCGCCCGCCACCGTTGGAAGATCGGAGAGTGTGTCTGGAAGTCGCGAGTGTTCGGTCCGGTAGCTGTCGACGGCGAGTGCCACCCGCGCCGACCGTATGAGCGCTGCCGATTGCGCGAGCGCGTGCGTCATCCGCCGGCAACCGTCCACCATCATGGCCGGAGTCGGAATGCCTCGAAAGAGACGCGACCCATCTTCACCACGCACCTGTTCCATAGCGGACAGCGGCTCCGGCCAGGGCCTTGAAGCTGCCGCGAAGCAATCCTGCGCCACGCGAAGGATGGCGGCATACTGATGCCGCCATACGGGTTGCCAGAGCGAAAAGCCGTCGCCTCCCAGGTTTCCGATTCGCGCCGCGTAGCGAGTCACGCCAATCGAACCGCCGCGGATCGTCCTCTCCAGGTCGTTCTCCGTGTCATGCTCCGCGAGGACAGAATCGAGTCGATCGAGCCGGCTGTGCGACACCTGTCCACGTCCGAGCAGCAATCCCAGATCCTGCACGACGTTCCCGAATATTGACGTCCTCAGGATGGCGTTGATCGAGTCGGGACGCGCGTCGAGCACTCTAACGATCTGGACACGACTGATCATGCCATCGGCCGCCGCGTCGAGCCTGTCCGACGCAATGGCGTTGAGCGTCGCCACTGAGTAGGCCCTCTCAACGTTGGCGAGGCTGAGCGTCTGCTCGTTCGGATACGCGACAGCGTTGATCGTCGCAGCTTTGTCGATCAAACGAAACGCATCTTCGTTGCGCTCGAGCACGCCTCGAGTCGCGGCGCGCAGCGGCTCAGCAAGCGGCTCTCCCGTTGCCATCGCGTCTCTCATCGCCGGCAGCAGCTCATTAATCGATGCAGGAATCGGCGCCGGGTGGCTTGGATACGTCGTGGGCAACAGCACCAACGCGCCCGCCGCCACATAGTAGCGTCCAGCACTCGGCTCTCCGTAATTCCCGGCGTCGGACTGAGGCTCTCCAGACCTCACCCGATCCGTCTCGGCCTTCAGCAACCGCGCTTCGTGCCCATCCCATATCTGCCAAAGAAGGATCAACAGAAGCGTCGGGAACCCCCAGAGCGCAAGCCGCTTGATCCATGGCCTTACCACGGCTGGACCTCCGCATCGACGGTGGCGCGATCGAGCATTGGCCGTTGCTCCATGACGCCGTCGGCAAGAACTCGCAACCGGACCAGCTCTCGCCCACGCGGACCCAGAAGTCGAACGGCTTCGTCGACCTCGCGGGCCATCGGCGTCGTCGCGAGCGTCTCGTCGATGTGTCGCTCATGTTCCCGTATGGACACCCGGCCTGTGGTCCAGAGGAGCATGACGACAGCGGCAGCGATTGCCCAACCGATCGCGAAGTCGCTTCGTGCGGATGCATTCGTCCGCCCTCGAACGACACGTGCGCGCAATGCGGGTGCCGGCGCCACGACGCGAAACCGATGGAGTCGATCTTCGAGATTCTCGTCGGTCATGCGGAGCCTCCTGGCGCGATCTCTCGGCGGAGCGCCGCCAGAGCGTATCGGTATCGACTGGCGACGGTGTTGATGCTGACACCGGCAAGGGTGGCAATCTCCTGCAAGGTCAGTCCCTCATAAACCTTCAGATAGACAACTTCACGCTGCTCGACCGGCAGTGCGGCAAGTGCCTGCTCCACAATCAGACGCTCCTCTTCGCTCGTATCTGACGCCACGGATTCGAGCAACGTAGCCGGAGGCGCCAAACGCCGTCGCTGCCGCCTGAGCGCGTCGAGGCACTGGTTTCGGACCGCTCGCGTCGCATACCCGGCATTCACCACCTGCGGGTTCCGACGGGCCATGCGCGCGAGCTCATAGAACGTCTGCTGCACGGCATCCTCGGCCGCCGCCGCGTCCCTCAGGATCACGAGCGCGTAGCGGTAGAGGCGCGCCCCGTGCACATCATAGAGTTCGCCAATCAGTCGATCGGGCAGCGGCGCCTCGCTTCTATCGGAATAAACGTCTGGCGGAATTGTTTTTGTCTGACGCTGCCTTGGCTTCAGGGGCGTTTCGTTCCCGCTGAAGCCGGAACCCACGACTGTTCCGAACCGAAGTCGGCGCCCTTGCGTTCCGACTGAAGTCGGAACCCACGACCTCAGGAGGATCGGACGAACGAGACGACCGATTCGATATGGGCCGTGTTCGGGAACATGTCGAAGAGCGTCACATCCCCAATCTCGTAACCGCCGTCCAGCAGTCCGCGCGAGTCGCGCGCCAGCGTCGCCGGATCGCAGGACACGTACACGATGCGCGGCGGTGCCGCGCTGACGATGGCCGCGAGGGCCGGCTTCGACAATCCGGTTCGCGGCGGGTCGACAATCACCGTCGCACCGGCCGCGAGCGGTGCGAAGTCCGGTGCGCCGGCAAACGCCTCGACGCTGGTCCGCTCGACGCGCACCCCGGCGTATGGGCCGGCGTTCGTCGTCAGGTCCTCGCCGCTCACCGGATCGCCTTCGACGAGCGTGACCGTACGAGTGCCACGCGCCGCCAGCGAGAGGCCGAACAGGCCCACTCCCGCAAACAGATCGATTGCCGGCCCTTCGGGAACGAGCGCCATCACGTGCCGCGCCAGAGCCTCGACCAGGAACCGGTTGCTCTGAAAGAACGCGCGGACGCTGCGCCGCAGCACCACTGTCACTCCGCCGTCGCTCGTCAGGGCCACTTCGTCCACAACGGAGGGATCCCCATGAAGGACAACGTCGTCCGCGCGATCTCCCGCGCTTGCCGAGAGCCCTTTCAATCCGCCCGCCAGAACCCGAAACGGCCCCACACTCACGCCGGGGTGAAGGTCGAGATGACAGACGCGCGCGTCGCCCGGGATCGTTTCAGCAATCTCCAGCCCGGCAAGCCCTTGGAGATGATGATCGCGGAGCCGCTCGGACAGGTTCCCGATCCAGTTCGTCGTGGATGTCGCCAGCTGACCGGTACGTTCGGCGTCACAGATCTGGTGCGAGCCTTCGCGAAAGAATCCGAGCCGTCCAGCGGCCGCGTGGAGACGGGCACGCATCCGATAGCCATGCTCCGGGGACCGTACGATCGCTGGAGCGACCGGCATCGGCGCGCGTCCAATGTGACCGAACGCGTCCTGGACGATCTCCTGTTTGAGCCGCAACTGCCGCTCGTATCCGATGTGGGCGAAGGCGCAACCACCACATCGCACGTCCACCTCGTCCGGCCGTCGGTCTGGCGAGACGTTTTCGACCTCGAGCGTCTCGGCAAACGCCACGGCGCTGGTCACCCGCTCTATGCGAGCGACCACGCGCTCGCCGGGAATCGCCCCCGACACCAGGACCACGCGGCCCTGATGGCGCGCGAGCATCCGCCCGCCGGCCGCGGCCTTTTCGATGTCGAAATCGAGGACGTCGCCGGATCGCATCAGTCGAAGACCAGCGAGGGCAGCCGCCATTGCTCGCGGAGCAACCGCGACAGGCTGGCGTCGAGCGACTGCCGGTAGGCATCACTCGACATGCGCGCACGGAACGGCGCCAGTTCCGCTTCCGCCTCGGACCTCAGGCGATCCATGGTGACCACGTCGCAGCGGGACCGGGCCGCAACAGCGAGCGCCTGCTCGAGCGCCTGCAGCCGCGCGATGGCTCTCTCACGCGCGTCGCCACGCAGGGTGCCCGCAGCCATCATCTCCCTGAGCGCGTCCTCGACGGCCGCGAGCATCTCGTCCAGTGGATGCGCAGTCGCGCGCAGCGCACCGACGCGCGCCGCCGCCCTTTCGAGGTGCGTCTTGAGCGAGCCTCGGTGACGCGAGGCGTCTTCAACGTCAGCCGCCTCGAGGCCCTCACCAGCGGGCGACTCGCGAACGTGCATCACACCGACCGCACGCCGCCATTCGTCGAACACATCGAGGATGTCGGCCTCGCAGAACTCGATCCGCACCGGGCGACGCCGGGTCACCTTCGCGTTGTAACGCTCGAGATAGCGATCGATCCCGCGATAGACGACCTTGAGCGGCACGCCTTGATTGCCCCACCGCGAGACCAGCTCGAAGGCCGGACCGACGATCCGAATCAGATGGCCATCGTTCCGGCGGCACAAATACGATTCGACCGCGCGGCAGTACTCGTCACCCGCGATCGGCGCCCCGCTCATCGCGCTCGAGTCGTCCGATGCCATTTCAACCAAGTTTACCTGCGTCGCCGGAAACGCCCCGCCGGAGGGCGACCCGATATTCCGCCCGATGCAATCGCCCGCCTCCGCGCGACCTGTCCGCCGTAGCTCGAAGAGCGTAGGCGGAAATTGTGAATCGTGATTTTGAATTGTGACTTGTGAACCGTTCTAATGTTCGAGCCACCGCACTTCCCCGGCGGTGACGCGCCGGTGCCCCGATTGCGTGCGGATCAGCAGCGCGCCTCCTGCGTCGATGCCATCGACGACTCCGTGCACATCACCGGATCCGGAATCCCACGCGACCTTGCGTCCGAATGTCTCCCTCGCACGAGACGTCCATGCTTCGAGAATCGATGCCTGCCGTCCGCCAAGGAGATCGCGATAGGCACTCGCGAGCGCTGCCAGGCACTCGACGATGACTGCCGCACGATCCACGTGGTTCCCCACTTCCTCGGCAATCGAGGTGGCGCGTGCCGACACGTCCGGCGGATGCTCCGCGGGCAGGACGTTGATGCCGATCCCCAGCACGACATGGCGCTTTCCACCCGGGTCACTGCGTCCTTCCGCAAGGATCCCGGCTAGCTTCATCCAATGACCGTCGGGGCGAGGCACACAGACGTCGTTCGGCCACTTGAGAATCGTCCGCAGGCTGCTGGCAGTTTCGACGCCATCGGCCACCGCGACGCCGGCGGCGAGCGTCAGGAACGGAAAGGCCGCGTCGCTCGGTCGCAGCAACGTCGAGATGTAGATGCCGGCACCGGGCGGCGACGACCACGTCCGTCCCAGTCGTCCTCGCCCGCGCGATTGACTGTCGGCGACGGCCACAAGGCCTTCCTCCGCCCCTGCGTCAGCCCACGCCGCAACGATGTCATTGGTCGACGTGACTTCAGCGAAGGTGCGCACCCGACCGGCGAACAGTCCGAGACGATCGGAGGCAGCCGAGAGCGCGTCGTCGAGGTCGGTCATCAGGAAGAGAGACATGCTTCGCCGGGAACGTAACCCGGGCGCATGCGGAGACAGTCGTTGGGGAGCGGCCTTCACAGGTTGCTGAACAAGTCAGCAACCTCAATTCACAATGCACATTGTCAAAATGCCCAATAGTAAATTCACGCCGATTTTGAGCATCGTGCATTGGGCATTCCGAAGTGGGCATTGCAAGACGGTACCTTTCAGCAACCTGTCAGCCGAACCTAGGACCCACCTACAGCGGTTCGATTTCCAGACTGAGATCGATGGCCGGCGCGGAGTGTGTGAGCGCACCGATCGAGACGTAGTCGGCACCGGTCGCTGCGAGTTCAGGCAATCGCGCCAGTGTCACCCCGCCGGAAATCTCCGTCTTGGCCCGACCACCACAGCGCTTCACCGCCTCGATGATGTCCGGCGTCGAGAGGTTGTCGAGGAGGACGATGTCCGCACCCGCCGCGAGGGCATCGTCCACCTGCTGCAGATCCTCCGCTTCGACCTCGATCGGCAGGCCACGACTCGCCGCCTTCATCGTCTTCACGGCGCGCTGCACGTCGCCGGCGAGACGCAGGTGGTTGTCCTTGATCAGAACGCCATCGTCGAGGCGGAGACGGTAATTCGTCCCTCCGCCGGCGCGCACCGCGTACTTCTCGAGCGCGCGCATGAGCGGCGTCGTCTTTCGGGTGTCGAGGATGGTGATTCGGCCCGCCGCGGCGTCGACGAAACTGCGAGTCAACGTGGCCGTGCCCGAGAGGCGCTGCACGAAGTTGAGGGCGGTCCGTTCGGCAGTCAACAGGGCCGCGGCGCGACCGGTGAACTCGGCGACGACCGTGCCTGATTCGACTTTCTCACCGTCGTGATGATGAACCCGGACTGTGACGTCGGGATCGAGCTGGCGGAATGCTTCAATGGCGACGTCGAGTCCCGCAACCACGCACGTCGACTTCGCGAGCAGCACCGCGCGACCGCGCTGCTGACGGTCGATGACTCCGTCCGTCGTCACGTCGCCGGCGCCGATGTCCTCGGCCAGCGCCTGGCGTACCAGGTCCCGATACGTCTGCGGCTCCAGGGCCTCGAGCGGCGGCGTGCTCATACGCGCGGCTCCGGCGAACCAGGCTGCTGCGCTGCCGGGGAGTCCGGCTCGTCCTGAGCGAACTCGAGCTGGACTTCATCGACGTCGGCAAAATCGATATGTCGCACATGGGCGGCGGCCCGGAAGTCGCGCTCGGCGGGCAGCATGGCCTGGAAGCTTTTCGGCAGCACCGCGCGCTCGACAACCGCCTTCACGGGCCTCTTCGCAAGCGCTTTGATCCGCCGAACTTCACCGAGCGCACGCTCGGTCTGCACGCTGACGGCCACGGCCTCGGTGTCGCCACCGCCGATGGCCGCCAGCACCTCATCGCTGGTGGGCCAGGTCGTACGGTGCACCGAGCCGGGCCGCCACCACGACCACACTTCCTCGGTGACGAAGGGTAAATACGGCGCAAACAGCCGCAGCATCGTCGAGAGCGCCACCAGCATCGCGCTGTTCGCGCTCGCTGCCGGCGGATCGCCGAAGTCCTTGTATCGCCGCGCCTTCACGAGCTCGAGATGGAAGTCGCAGAAGCTCCAGAAAAAGCGCTCGGTCTGTTCGAGCACGCGTGCGTAGTCGTAGTCTTCCAGCTGGCGCGTCGACTCGTCGACCAGCTGCGCGAGATTGGTGAGCATGCCGCGATCGAGCGGCTCGGTGATCGCGCCGCGCGGCTCGGCGGCGCCGAGCGCGAAGCGTGCTGCGTTGAGCAGCTTGATCGAGAGCCGCCGGCCGACTTTCATCTGCGCGGGATCGAACGCCGTGTCAGTCCCGGGCCGGCCGCTTGCCGCCCAGTAGCGCACGCCGTCGGAGCCATGCTCCTCGAGCAGCCCCATCGGGGTGACGACGTTCCCCTTGCTCTTCGACATCTTCTTGCGATCGGGATCGAGCACCCACCCCGAGATCGCCGCGTTCGCCCATGGCAGCTCGCGGTGCTCGAGCTCCGCGCGCAGCACTGTCGAAAACAGCCAGGTGCGGATGATGTCGTGGGCCTGCGGACGCACGTCCATCGGGAACACCCGGGCAAAGAGATCTTCGTCGTCGAGCCAGCCGCCGACAATCTGCGGTGTCAGCGAGGACGTTGCCCACGTGTCCATGACGTCGGGATCGCCGGCAAAGCCGTTCGGCTGTCCCCGCTGATCCTGTCGATAGCCATCGGGGACGTCGGTCGAGGGGTCGATCGGCAGGCGTGACTCGTCGGGCACGATTGGACGCCCGTAGTCGAGGCTCCCATCTGCGCGCACCGGGTACCAGACGGGAAACGGCACGCCGAAGAAGCGCTGACGACTGACGCACCAGTCGCCCGAAAGCCCATTCACCCAGTTCTCGTAGCGGTGACGCATGTACTCCGGATGCCACTGCAACTCACGGCCACGCGCCAGCAGCTGATCGCGGAACTCCACTGTCTTGATGAACCACTGACGGCTGGTGACGATTTCGAGCGGACGGTCGCCCTTTTCGAAGAACTTGACGGGATGCGTAATGGGCCGGGGATCTCCAATCAGGTCGCCGGACTCGCGCAACAGATCGACGATGCGCGCACGCGCCTTCTCGGCCGACAGATTGGCGAGCTGGTCGTACGCCGACTGCGCCTTGGCCGTATCGCTCGTCGCCCATCCGTCTGTGCCCCACGTGACTGGACGCAACGTCCCATTCGTCGCAATGACGGCTCGTACCGGCAGCGACAGCTCCCGCCACCAGACGACGTCGGTCAGGTCGCCGAACGTGCAGATCATGGCAATACCGCTGCCCTTGTCGGGAGCGGCGAGCGGGTGTGCCTTGATTGGCACACGGGCACGGAAGAGCGGCGTCTCGACCTCGCGGCCAAAGAGCGGCTTGTAGCGTTCGTCGTCGGGATGCGCCACCAGGGCCACGCATGCAGGCAGGAGCTCCGGCCGCGTGGTTTCGATCTCGACCGCCGTGGACGTGGCGGGATCGGAGAAGCGAAGACGATGATACGCGCCCGGCTTCTCACGATCTTCGAGCTCCGCCTGCGCCACCGCCGTCCTGAAATCGACATCCCACAGCGTCGGCGCTTCGAGCTGATACGCCGCACCTCGCTTCAGCAGACGCAGGAAGGAGGCCTGTGACACGCGCTGCGACCGTCTGTCGATCGTCGCGTAGGTCATCGTCCAGTCGACCGAGAGCCCGAGGTGCCGCCAGAGCGCCTCGAACACCTTCTCGTCTTCGGCCGTCAGCCGCGCGCACAGCTCGATGAAGTTCGGACGCGAGATCGAAATCGGATGCTTGTCCGGCTTCTCAGGCGGCGTGAACGAAGGGTCGTACGGCAGCGACGGATCGCACCGGACGCCGTAATAGTTCTGGACGCGACGCTCGGTCGGCAATCCGTTGTCGTCCCATCCCATCGGATAGAACACGGCGCGGCCGCGCATGCGCTGGAAGCGCGCAACGATGTCCGTGTGGGTGAACGAGAACACATGGCCGACGTGCAGCGAACCGCTGACGGTGGGTGGCGGCGTGTCGATCGAAAAGACCTGGGGGCGCGTCGCGGAGCGATCGAAACGATAGGTGCCGGCTGATTCCCACCGCGAATTCCACTTGGCCTCGAGCCCTTCGAGCGCCGGCTTCTCCGGCAATGTGATCGGATGTGCGGGATTCGTGACGTCGGACATCAGAACATTGTACTGGGGTCCGCGACTGGGGGCCCCTACCTGCGCGCTTCGCGCACGGCTGGCAGAATTCACAGCTCAATATCCAATGCCCACGCCCAGTGCTCAATCCGGATTCACTTCAGGCGGGCGATCTCTTCGCGCAGTAACTTCTCGGCTACCTGCGTCACGATGTCGGTGACAATGCGGTCGATCGCGCCAGGGGCCAGGCGCTCGAGCACACGCCGCGTGACCTCGTCGATCATCGCGTCGGTCACCTCGACCTCGGGCTTCGCGGCGGACGTCGTCCCGTTGAACGGGAATGCCGGCAGAGGGGCCTCGACGGGACCGCGACGACGTAAGGCTTCGAGCGCCTCGACCAGGGAGCTGAGATCGCGGCCTCGCGACGGCACCGCATCTGAGACGTGCCGTGCGTCCTCAGGGTCCACGATCGAGGGGTCCTCCTTCAGGCGGACCGTGTCAGGTCCGGCTAGAGCCGGACCCCACGAGTCGCCCACGTCTGACCTGTTAGCGGGCGACAGTCTGCCGGACGGGGTGGTGTCGACTTCGTGCGACTCGTGCAAGGCCTCGCCCTCCCCCGCTGAGGCTGCCGCTGTCGGGTCCGAGCTCGCGTTGGCGGCGGACGCGGAGCCTTCGCTCGCGGCATACGCGCCACGAAGAGGGTGATCGATGAGCACCGCACCGCGAGGAGCGCTGCGCTCGTCACCCAGAAGCTTGTCGATGGTCGGAAGGCCGGGATCGTCCTGGTCCGCCGGCGCGTCCGCGCGCGCGATCTGGTCGTCCAGACGCTCCAACGCCGCATCCAGGCGATCGAAGTAGTCGTCCAGTGCCCCGCGCGCGGACGGTGACTGCGATTCGACGAGCTTCAACGCCGGCGCGCGTCCTTCGGCAGGCGCCGGCGCCTCGACCACTGGCTCGGGCGCGGGCTCTGGCGTCAGCAGCTCGCGCACGCGCGCGATCAGCTGCGCCGGCTCGAACGGTTTCGCGATTTCACCCGCCACGCCACACGCCTCGGCGCGCGCGCGATCGAGCGGCTCGAAGGGACTGGCCAGCAGCAGCACCGGTACGCCGCCGAGCTCAGGATGGCTGCGAACGAACGCAGACAGATCGTACCCGCTCGTTCCCGACACGGCGTGATCCGCGATGACGACGTCCGGGCGGGCAATCGGCAGGAGCGCCACGGCCTGGTCGCCGTCGGAGGCGGTCACCACCTGAATCCCTTCCGGCGCGAACGTCAGCTCCATGATGCGGTGCATCATCGGGCTGCCATCCACGACGAGGAGCTTCGGCATGTCTAGCGCGGCTCCGCCCCGCTAGTCACAGTGCTGGCCTTGCCCGCGCTTCGCGCGGGCGAGCTGCCTTGACCGAGGAAAAAAGCTTGATGCATTCTCATCGAATTCAACCGGTCAAGACAGCTGGGTCGTCACCGGCGGTTTCGCGTGCGCGTTGATGAAATCGACGATGGCCTGCATCGGGGTGCCCGGCAGGAACACGCCGGTGATGCCCATCTCGTTCAGCTTCGGCACGTCCACGTCGGGGATGATCCCGCCGACGACGACGAGCACCTCGTCGCGGAGTCCCTTCTGGTCGAGAAGCGTCATCACGCGCGGACAGATGTGCATGTGGGCGCCCGACAGGATCGAAAGTCCAATGACCTGGGCGTCTTCCTGCAGCGCGGCGTTCACGATCTGCTCCGGCGTCTGCCGCAGTCCTGTGTAGATGACCTCCATACCGGCGTCACGCAGAGCACGGGCGATCACTTTGGCGCCCCGATCATGACCATCGAGGCCGGGCTTGGCGATGACGACTCGGATACGCGACATGTTCGCTAAATGGGGTCGGGAGTCATTTATTGAGGACACTCGTCGCCACGATGCATCTCAGGGAAGGGAGTGTCCTCAACAAATGACTCCCGACCCCATTTATACAACCGGCTGCTCCACGTACTCGCCCCACACTCGACGAAGTGTAGTGCACATCTCTCCCAGCGTGGCATACGCGCGCACGGCATCCAGGAGAAACGGCATCAGGTTCTCCGGTGCCCCGGCCGCACGTTCAAGGGCGCTCAAGGCGGCATCGACCTGCGCCGCATCGCGACGACGCCGCACGGCCGCCAGCCGTGTGAGCTGCTTCCCGGCGGCGGTTTCGTCGATGTACAGCGTCGGCGGGACGCCCGCGCCGGAATCGCCTGCGAACTCGTTGACCCCCACGACAATCTTCTCGCGACGCTCGACGGCCTGCTGAAACGCGTACGCACTGTGCGCGATCTCACGCTGCGGGTAGCCATCCTCGATCGCCCCGACCATCCCGCCCAGACGATCGATGACGGCAAACGTATCCAGTGCCTCGCGCTCCAGGTCGTTTGTCAGCTGCTCGACGAAATACGATCCGCCGAACGGATCGACGACATCGGTGAGGCCGGTTTCGTGAGCCAGAATCTGCTGCGTGCGTACCGCGAGGGTGGCTGCCGCCTCGGTGGGCAGCGCGAGCGCCTCGTCCAGCGAATTGGTGTGGAGCGACTGGGTGCCGCCGAGGACGGCGGCAAGCGCCTGCACCGCCGTCCGCACGACATTGTTGTACGGCTGCTGCGCAGTGAGCGAGACGCCCGCAGTCTGCGCGTGAAAGCGCAGCTGCCACGCGCGCGGGTTCCGGGCGCCGAACCGATCGCGCATGACGTGCGCCCACAGCCGCCGCGCCGCGCGAAACTTCGCGATCTCTTCGAAAAAGTCGTTGTGCGCGTTGAAGAAGAACGAGATGCGCGGCGCAAACGTGTCGACATCGAGACCGGCGTCGACACCGTACTGCACGTATTCGATGCCGTCGCGCAGCGTGAACGCCAGTTCCTGCGACGCCGTCGCCCCGGCTTCCCGGATGTGATACCCGCTGACCGAAATGGAATTCCATTTCGGCGCCTCGGCGGCACAGAACGCAAAGACGTCGGTCACCAGCCGCATCGACGGCCGCGGCGGATAGATGAACTCCTTCTGGGCGATGAACTCCTTGAGGATGTCGTTCTGAATGGTGCCAGAAAGCGCTGCCCACGGCACGCCCTTCTGCTCGGCCACCACGAGATACATCGCGAAGATCATCGCCGCTGGCGCATTGATCGTCATCGACGTCGTGATGGTGCCGAGGTCGATGCCGTCGAAGAGCGCCTCCATGTCGGCGAGCGACGCCACGCTCACGCCGCACTTGCCCACTTCGCCGAGCGACAGCGGGTCGTCGGGATCGCGCCCCATCAGGGTCGGCAGGTCGAAGGCCACGCTCAGGCCGGTACCGCCGGCGGCGAGCAGCTGTCGATACCGCGCATTCGTTTCTTCGGGCGTCCCGAAGCCGGCAAACTGACGGATGGTCCACGGCTTTCGTCGGTAGCCTTCGGGGTACAGCCCGCGTGTATAGGGGAACGATCCAGGCTCGCTGCTGTCGGATTCGCGAGGGGCCGTGTAGAGCACGTCGATCGGCCGCCCCGATACAGTCGTGAACGATGTCTGACGCTCAGGGACCTTCTTCAGGCTCGGCGCCAGCACGTCGCGCCGCCACCGCCCGAGCGCCCCGCCGTCGTTCGTCTTCTCCACGACGTCATTGTATCGAACGCGATTGCCGGAGCCGCCCTGCCTCGAACCTTCGAACCAGCCGGGCCGCTGTAGACGCCCGGCGAAGCAACCCTCGAACCCTCAGCCAGAACCTTCGAACCTTCGAACTCTCGAACCCTCGAACCCTCGAACCTTCGAACCTTCGAACCCCGTACAATTGTCCCCACCATGTCCGAACACGGCAGCATCTTCGCCGCCATGCTCCAGGAGTTCGACGGGGCGGCGCGTCTCCTCAAGCTGGATCCTGGCATCTGGCGCATCCTCACCCATCCCAAACGTCAGATCGTCGTCTCCTGTCCGGTGCAGATGGACAACGGCGAGATCGAAGTGTTCACCGGGTACCGCGTCCAGTACAACATCACCCTGGGCCCGGCGAAGGGCGGCATCAGATACCACCCGGACGTCTCGCTCGACGAGGTCACGGCGCTCGCCGCCTGGATGACGTGGAAGTGCGCGGTCGCGCACATTCCCTTCGGTGGTGGCAAGGGCGGCATCGTCTGCGATCCCACCAGGATGTCGCCGCGCGAGCTCGAGGCGCTGACGCGACGGTACGTGGCGGAAATCATCGACGCCATCGGACCGGAGAAGGACGTTCCCGCCCCGGACGTCAACACCAACGACCAGGTGATGGCGTGGGTGATGGACACCTACAGCATGCACGTCGGCCACACCGAAACCGCCGTCGTCACCGGCAAGCCGATCGAGCTGGGCGGCTCACTCGGACGGCGCGAGGCGACCGGCCGTGGCGTGATGATCGTCACCCGCGAGGCGGCGAAGCATCGCGGCCTCGATATCAAGAACGCCACCGTTGCCGTGCAGGGTTTTGGCAACGTCGGCTCAGTATCGGCCGAGCTCATCGCACAGCTCGGCGCGCGCATCGTCGCCATTACCGACTGGAAAGGGGGCGTCTACAAGAAGGATGGTCTCGACGTCGCCGCGCTGCTCGAGTACGCCCGCGCGCACAAGACGGTCGAGGGCTTCCCCGCCGCGGAGCCATTCGACAACGATCGACTCTGGGATCTCGACGTCGACGTGTTGATTCCCGCCGCGCTCGAGAATCAGATCACCAGCGACAACGCCGGCCGCATCAAGGCGAGGATCGTCATCGAAGGGGCCAATGGTCCGACGACGCCGGACGCGCACAAGCAGATGCACGAGCGCGGCATCTTCGTCGTTCCCGACATCCTCGCCAATTCGGGCGGCGTCACCGTGTCGTACTTCGAGTGGGTCCAGGATCGTTACGGCTATTTCTGGGAGCTGGCCGAGGTGAACTCGCGGCTGGAGCAGAAGATGTGCGAAGCATTCGACGATGTGCTGCAGACGTCGCTGAAGTACAACGTCGATATGCGGACGGCCGCGTACATCGTGGCGATCTCGCGCGTAGGGACGGTGACGAAGCTGCGGGGAATGTACGCCTGATTCAGCGACCGTTACGCCGCGTGCCGTTCGCGGTTCCCGGTTCGTGTTCAGTTCGGCGCTCGGAACTCGATGGGCCGGGTTCGTTCGTGAGCCGAGGCAGCAGGCGGTCTGCCCTCGTTCGGAGTTCCTATTCGGTTGGCGCAGGGTCCGGCTTCAGCCGGACCTGGCACTTTCAGGCGCGACGTCAGGCGCCGATGCGAAACGCGACGTACTCCTTTGCCGGATCGCCGCTCGTGCCCTTGACGGTGATCTCGAGCACGTAATCGCCGGCGGCGATGGTGTTGAGTCCAAGGTCGATCTGGTGCGTCCCGCCGGCCGTCGCCGGCGCGACCGGGATGTCGACGATCTTGTGGCCATCAACGCCGAGGACGGCGGCCGTCGGCACCGGCTTGTCGCCGTTGGCGCCATACGCATCGAACCGGATCAACAGGCGCTCGGTGCGTGAGAACTCACGTGACGCGACGGGAACGGCGTTGGGATCCTGCGCGAGGATGGTGAAGTCGCGCGCGGAGCGTGCGCGATAGACCCGCGGCGTGCTCAGTGCGGCGACAGGAGCAGTCAAGTCGGGGACATTGACAACGCGATTGTCGGTGTCGAGCGTGCCGCCACCGGCGGCCTCGATCGTCATTCGCAACTCGAGCTTTCCGGGAGGCGCGTCGAACGTGACCCGCTGTGGGGCGGAGGCGGTGCCGCTGATGGACGCCTGCGGCGTCGTCGGCGCCGCCGCCGATGCTGCTGCATCGGGACTGCGGCCGCGGTAGACGAGATCGCCCTTCTCGGTCGCCGCCAGCAACGAGACACGGCCGGCCTGTTCGCGTCGGCCGGTCGAGGACACGGGCAGCGGCTCCCACACGACCGACACACGCGTCTTCCCGTTGGCTCCCTGCTCGGTGCCGACCCAGGTGCGGACGTAGCGCGCCGCCTGCACCGGGGCCGCCAGCGTCGCCAGTGCCTGTGTCACCGGCTTGGGGGCATCGGGCGTGCGCGGTCTGGTCATCTTCGTGACCATCTCGTTGGTGAACGCCCAGTAGCCCTTGCGCGCGCGCACGCTGACGCCCGGCCGCTTCACGCGGACCTTGATCTCGTGAAACTTGCCGTCGTGCTTCGATTGCGTCGTGTAGCCGAACAGATAGTAGAAGCTCGAATCACGCACGACCTGGGTCAAGCCGTCGAGCAGCGAATTGCGGTTCAGAATCGCGCGGCCGTCGGTCTCCTCGGAGAGCGACTGCAGCGTCTCCTGCGCCGCACGGAACGTCGCGCGGTCGGACGCCTGACTGACGCCGCCGATGCTGCCGTCGTTGATGTCGAACTCGAACGGACTGAGCCCGCGGGGATCGAGTGAGTAGATGGCGGTGTTGAAACGGTGTGCGGCGCGGTAGACCTCTTTCATCCGCACGTCGAGGTCCAGCCGGCCCTGCGCCTCGGCGTCCTGCTCGACGCTCTCGATGCGCGGGCTGCTGGTGATCTGCGGTGCCTGCGCATTCTGGCGACGCATCTCGGGAGGAAGCGAGACGGTGAACCCTTCACTCACGAAGATGACCGACTTGCGGCCGTCACGCAGGCCGCCAAGACGAATGGCCAACCCTTCGAGTGCGCCCTGCACGATGTGGTTCCGCAGACGCTCGATGTCGGACGTCGAGAGACGGTCGTAGACGCGCTCGTACTCGTTGCGCGGCGTGTACTCGTACTTGCGCCCTTCGAAGTGGTTGAAGGCCTCGATGATCTTGTCCTGATTGCGGGTGAAGGTGACGTCCTCCGCCGACCACAGCGGATACATGATCGCCATCATGTCGAGCGGACCGAGCCGCGTCTGCACGAAGTCGATCAGCGTCTTGCGGATGGCGACCGCATTGCGATCGCGCGTGTGGTAATCGTCGAGGAAGAAGACGAAGAGACGCACGTCGTCGCGCTGGGCCTCTTCCTCTTCGGCGGCGGGGCCGCTGATCTCGCGCACCGGCTCGTCGGGTACGGTGCCGTTGCCCTCAATCCGGATGGTCTTGAACTGCTCGACCGACTGCGGCTTCCCGTCCTCGAGAACTTCGAAGTCGCTCTCCTTGAGATCGGTGACCGGATTGCCCTTTTTGTCGGTGACGAAGGCGTCGACGCGGACGAAATCGATACCTTGCCGGAACGTGGGGGTCGGCTGTGCGGGGGCGGTGCCGGCTTCCTGATCAGGAGTGGCCGCCGGCTGCTGAGCGGAGGGTGACGCGAAGGCTCCCGCCAGCACCAGGCTGACTGCGAGCACGCGTATGGACATGCGCATCTTCAGCATCGCCAACCGCCTCCTGCGGGAACGGCCGATCCTCTCGGAATGATAGCATCCTGACTCGCGCCACTCCCGAGACCCGCGTGCCTGCTGACACCGCCGCTCCGCTGACAGATCTGACGGCCGACGAAGCGCTGTTTCGCGACAGCCTGCTCGACTTTGCCCGCGCCGAGGTGGCGCCGCTCGTGCGCGAAATGGACCGCAGCGGCCACATTCCGCGAGCCCTGATCGACAAACTGTTTGACGTCGGCGCGCTGAGCATCGAGATCCCCGAGGAGATCGGCGGCGCCGGAGGCACGTTCTTCCACGCCGTGCTGGCCGTCGAGGCGCTGTCGTCGGTCGATCCCGCGGTCGGTGTGCTCGTGGACGTGCACAACACGCTCGTCGTCAACGCGCTGCTCCGCTGGGGCACGGACGAGGTCAAACGGCGCTGGCTGCCGCCGCTCGGCGCCCGCGCAATCGGCGCCTATGCACTGTCGGAAGCGCAATCGGGCAGCGACGCGTTCGCGCTGCAGACACGAGCGACCGAGGCCGGCGACCATTTCATCCTCAACGGCCGCAAGCTGTGGATCACGAATGCAGACGAGGCCGGCCTGTTCATCGTCTTTGCGACGATCGATCCGGCAGCCGGCTATCGCGGAATCACCGCGTTCATCGTCGAGCGCGGTGCCGCTGGTTTCACGATCGGCCGCAAGGAAGACAAGCTCGGGATCCGCGCCAGCAGCACCTGCGAGCTGCTCTTCGACGACTGCCGTGTGCCGCGCGCGCACGTGCTCGGCGAGATCGGACGCGGCTACAAGGTGGCGATCGAGACACTGAACGAAGGGCGCATCGGCATCGGGGCGCAGATGGTCGGGCTCGCGCAGGGCGCGCTCGATCACACGATTCGCTACGTGAAGGAGCGATCGCAGTTCGGCCAGCGCATCGGCGACTTCCAGGGCGTGCAGTTTCAGATTGCCCGCGCAGCCACCGATGTCCAGGCGGCGCGGCTGCTGGTGTACAACGCCGCTCGCCTGCGCGATTCGGGCAAGCCGTTTCTCACCGAGGCGGCCATGTGCAAGCTCTTTGCGTCTGAAGTAGCGGAGCGCGTTGCCTCGCTCGCAGTCAATCTGCACGGGGGCAACGGCTTCGTGAAGGACTACCCGGTCGAGAAGCTCTATCGCGACGCGAAGATCGGACAGATCTACGAGGGCACGTCGAACCTGCAGCTGCAGACGATCGCCAAGCAGCTGCTGAAGTCGTAGCCGCGCCTCGAGTGTATTTGGAGCCTCCATGAAACATCGCGCACTGACGCTGACCGTCGTCATGCTGATCGCACTGCCATTGGCAAAGACGCACGCAGCCCAACAAACGGCTCCCTCGTCGCCTTCGTCGGATGCCGCCACCTTTGAAGCCGTCTCGATCAAGCGGGCAAATCCCGACGGCATCCGCGGTTTCTCGGTTCGCTCGGGCGGACGCGTCGACCAGCAGGGCCAGACGATGGTCGGCCTGATCAAGATGGCGTACGGCGTTCGTGAGCTGATTGGCGGACCCGAATGGGTGCGCCAGGACCTCTACACCGTTCAGACTACCGCCAACGGCGCCCCTGACGCCGCGCAGCTGGCCGCCATGCTGCGCCACATGCTCGCCGATCGCTTCAAACTCGTTGCGCATATCGAGCGCCGTGATTTGCCGGTGTACGCGTTGACCGTCGCGCGCACCGATGGACGCCTCGGTCCCAATCTCGTACCGCACACCCCGCCGTGCGAGCCCCCGGCGTCCGTCCCGGTCTCCGCGCTGCCTCCCGCCGTCGCGCGCAGTGTACCAGCGGGAGCCACTTCCGTTCCGTGCGGCTCCGCTCTGCGGATCGGCGGTGGCGACATGACCGGCGTTGCGCTCAATCTGCCAAGAATTGCGCAGATCATCGAACAGTTCTGGCTCAATGCTCCCGTTCGCGATCAGACCGGCTTGAGCGGCAGGTTCGATGTCACCGTCGAAAACATGATTAACCAGTGGGGGAACCGCGCGCCGACCGTCGATGGTGCGCCATCCGACGCGGCATCGCTCCCGGCTGCCTTGCGGGAACAGCTGGGTCTGCGCATCGAGCAGGGACGCGAGGCGTCGGACGTGGTGGTCGTCGATCATCTCGAGCGTCCCACAGAGAACTGACGCGTCGATGGATTTCAATCTCACACGGACCCAGAACGAGTGGCAGACGCGCGCGCAGCAGGTGATAGCTGCGTTGCCGCCGAAGGCATCAGAACGTCAGATCGTGGCTGCCGCCGCACAGGCGCGGCTGCTCGATGCGGAGGAGGATCTGCTGGCGGCGTCGCTCGCGGTGGAAGCGTTCGCGGCCCAGTCGGCCTCCGCGGCATTCGTTCTCGCGCTGCATACCGCCGTCGTTCGCTCTCTCGGCGAGCATCCCGCCATCGAATCACTCGCGCGGGGAGAAAAGGTCGGAGCGCTGGCGCTCTCGTCGGACCACCAGCCAACCGGCGGTCAACGCCTCACCGGCCGTGCCTCGTGGGTCGCTCCGCTCACGTCTGACGGCGTCGCCATCGTGGGCGCAAGCGCCGACGGAGCACTCGCAGCCTGTGCGGTCCGTCTCGATGCAGCGACGGTGTCGGTGCAGCCGATCGACGCGGCGGCGCTCACCGGCATTGCCTGGGGTCACCTGACGTTCGACGCCACGCCGGCGATCGCGCTCGGGCCCACGCAGCCGGTGATGGCGCGCGCGCGCATCCTCCTGGCGTCCGTGGGACTGGGCATGGGCCGGCGCGCATTACGCGAGGCACTGCAGGTCGCGCGCAACTCGAACAAACTCGGCGCCGGCGGGGAGCAGACGGTCCAGGGTCTGCTCGCGGATGCCGCCACTGAGCTCGACGCTGCGACGCTCCTCACCTGGAAGGCCGCATCCGCGCGTGAACTGTCACTCGCCGATGCGTCACTTGCCAAGCTCATGGCCACCGAAGCCACGCAGCGCGCAGTCACCCACGCGACGCAGGTCGTCGGTGCCGACAGCTTCACCGCCAGCCACATCGTCGATCGTCTCGCGCGGCATGTGCGTCTGCTCGAACTGTTTGCCGGTCGCACCGAAGCGCTGCGCGACGCTGCCGCCGTTGAACTGCTCCCGCAGGCATAGGACCGCGCGAAACATCTTCAGGAGATAGGGGAAACAGGAGATAGGCGATAGGAGATAGGAGATAGGTCGTCTGTGACTACTGCTCGTTCAAACGCGCGAAGATCGGGCGCAGGCGCGCCGCGCCTGCCTTCAGATCTTCTGGCAGCACGCGCGTGTCGCCGACGACGCTCATGAAGTTGGTGTCGCCGGTCCACCGTGGAACCAGGTGCACGTGCAGGTGTTCGAGAATCCCCGCGCCCGCCGGGCGGCCGAGATTCACGCCGACGTTCAATCCCTGCGGCTGATACGCCTCATACAGCGCGATCTCCGACCGCTGCGTGAGCATTGCCAGTTCCTGCAGTTCCGCCGGAGTCAGCAGCGCAAATGCCGCCACGTGCCGATACGGCACCACCATCACATGTCCGTTGTTGTACGGATACAGATTGAGGATGACGTAGCAGGTGTGCCCTTCGAAGACGATGAGCGACTGCTGTTCGGGAAGATGCGGCGCTTCGCAGAGCGCACAGTCGGCGTCGGGTTTGTGTCCGAGCACGTAGTCGAGACGCCAGGGGGACCAGAGACGGTCCATCGGGACAGGACAGAGACGAGTCGGGAGTCAGGAGGAGGGAGACAGATTGCAGGTGTCGACCTTCGACCTGTCTCCTCTCTCCTTCCTCCTATCTCCTGTTCTTCAAACCGCCGCTCCGGATATGACCGTGGGCGCCGCTGATGTAGCCGGCGCAGCGGCCGCTGCTTCGGCCAGTTCGGCCTCGCGGTTGATCAGATCCTTCAGCTCTTTGCCGGGCTTGAAATACGGTACCTTCTTCGGCGGCACATCCACCTTGTCGCCGGTCTTGGGGTTGCGGCCCTTGCGTGGCTCGCGCTTGCGCAGGCGGAAGCTGCCGAAGCCGCGCAGCTCGATCTTCTCGCCCCGATGCAGCGCATCGATGATGCTCTTGAACACGGTGTCGACGATGACTTCGGAGTGTTTCTTGGTGAGATCGGAGACGCGCGAGACCTCCTCCACCAGCTCCGCCTTCGTCATGCTGCCGCCTGTCATAGTGCTCCTACGTAGAGGGGATCAGGGATTGGGGAACAGCGATCCGGAAAGATCCGGATTTCCTTGCCGTCCCCAGTTCCCTGCTCGATCCCGATCCCAGGTCCCTGATCCAGGTCCCTGTCTACCTACCTGTTGCGGAAGTGATCGCCGAGCGTCGCCGTGCCTGTGCCCTCGCTGTCCTGGTACGCTTCCCAATCGGCGCGATACTCGTCGCTCTTCAGCGCGCGGATGCTCAGGCCGATCTTCCGTTCCTGCGGGCTCAGCTTGATGATCTTCATCTGATAGGTGTTGCCCACCTGCAGATCGATCTTCTCGCCGCCATGAGAGTCGTCGAACTCGGACACGTGAATGAGCCCCTCGATTCCTTCGTCGAGCTCGACGAAGGCGCCGAAGTTCGTCATCCGCGTCACCTTGCCTTCGACCACCTGGCCCACGCTGTGGCGTGAGAAGAAGTCGTCCCAGATGTCGGTGGCGAGCTGCTTGAGGCCGAGCGACAGGCGCTGATTCTCGGCATCGATGCTGAGCACCATCGCCTCGACGACGTCACCCTTCTTCAGAACCTCGGACGGATGCTTGACGCGTTTGCTCCACGACATGTCCGAGATGTGGATCAGGCCGTCGATATCGTCCTCGACCTCGACGAAGGCGCCGAACTCGGTGAGGTTCCGCACCTTGCCCTTGATGCGCGTGCCGACGGGATACTTGTCCCCCAGCTCGTGCCACGGGTTGCTCTCGACCTGCTTGAGGCCGAGCGAGATCCGCCGCGCCGCCGGATCGACGCCAAGCACCATCGCTTCGACGCTGTCGCCGACATTCAGAATCTTCGACGGGTGCTTGACGCGCTTGCTCCACGACATCTCGGAGACGTGAATGAGGCCTTCGACGCCGGGCTCGAGCTCGATGAACGCGCCGTAGTCGGTGAGGCTGACGACCTTGCCGCTCATGCGGATGCCCACCGGATAGCGATCCTGCACGGTCGCCCACGGGTCCTGCACCAGCTGCTTGTGGCCCAGTGACACGCGCTCGGTCGCCGGGTCGTACTTGAGGACGATGACGTCGACTTCGTCGTTGACCTTGAAGAGCTCGGACGGATGGCCGACGCGCCCCCATGACATGTCGGTGATGTGGAGCAGGCCGTCGATGCCGCCGAGGTCGATGAAGGCGCCGTAGTCGGTGATGTTCTTCACCGTGCCACGCAGCACCTTGCCCTCGGCGAGCGTCTCGAGCGTCGTCTTCTTCTTTTCGGCGTTCTCCTCTTCGAGGAGCGCCTTGCGCGAGAGGACGATGTTGCCGCGCTTCTTGTTGACCTTGATGACGCGCATCCGGAGCTCCTGCCCCTTCAACGCGTCGAGGTTGCGCACGGGACGCACGTCGATTTGCGAGCCAGGCAGGAACGCGCGCACGCCGATATCGACGGCGAGTCCACCCTTGATGCGCTCGATGACGCGACCGATGACGACCTTCCGCTCGGCGTAGGCCTTCTCGACCTCGTCCCAGATCTTCATCTTCTCGGCCTTCTCGCGCGACAGCACGATGTGGCCTTCACGATCCTCGGTACGTTCGAGCAGCACGTCGACCGTGTCGCCCGGCTGGACCGTCACGTTCCCGGCTTCGTCGAGGAACTCGTGAATCTGGATGAGACCTTCCGACTTGTAGCCGACGTCCACCACCACCGCGGTCTCGGTGACCTTGAGCACGGTCCCCTTGACGACTTCGCCCTCCGCCATGTTGCGGAAGCTGTCGTCGTACTGCGCGAGCATGTCCTCGAACAGCCTGGGATCCATCTCGTCGCGGTGCATCGGCTTGAACGCCGGCCCCGCCGGTTTGCCTGCGCGGGTACGTCCCGGTGCTGCGGGCTGCACCGCCTGATCGGGCGACATCAACCCGTTGTCTGCATTCGCCATTACGTGCGCGTCCTCCTCATATCAATCTCCCTCGACCAGCCCGGGCGGGCGTTTGATACCGCGCGGAATTGCGGGTATACGTGGGCCTGCACGTGCGAGCGGCAACGGGCGCGGGCCCGATGCGGCGGGTCGAAGGGCTGCCGATTCGATCCCGAACGCTCAAACCGAGCGCCCGAATCGTGACCGCCGCGCCACCCGGGTCACGGGCAGGCGGAGGGACCTCGAATGCACTCCACACTCGAAGCGCTGTCCCTCGACCTGCTCAGGACACGCCTCAGCGCAGTCGAAGGCTTGCGGGGACCGGCCCCCCGCAGCTATAAGGGCGATGGAGAAATCGGTAAACCGTGCACCGTGGAGATTGCGCCGGAGCGCAGCACCGCTGCGTCTCCTCCCCGGCTCGCCTTCGTTGGCGCTCTCTGTCGACGATCGTCCTTCGCCGATAAGCATTAGACTTTACGTCACTTACCGGGAACTGTCAAGGTTAACCGAGGGTCCGAGGCGACACGAAAGGAACGTGTGATGGCGAAACGGAAGGGCGCACGCACCACCCGCCGGAAGAGCAGTACGGCTCGGTCTGGCAAGGCCCCGGCGGCCAGCCGGACGCGCACGGCCAAGAAGAAAACGGCAGCGACCCGGCGACGCGCAGCCGCAAAATCCAAGCAAAAGACCGCCGCGTCCCGCGCCAGCCGTTCAGCCACGCGGAAGGCCACCGTCCGAACGATCACGGTGCGAAACACTGCCGCTCGAAAGGCGGTCCGGAAGACCGTCGCCCGAAAGGCTGCTCCGAAACCAGCCGCACGACGCACGGCTCCCGTCAAAGCGACAAAACCAGCGAGCTCGTCCGCTCGACGATCCGCCAAGCCCGCCACGAAGACCGTTCGGCCCGCAACGTCCGGTCGGCCAGTCGCCCGCCGCGCCGCGCCGGCCGTCGCGCGCAAGGCGCCGGCGCTCAACCGCGACCGCCGCACCATTCCTGATGACGACGTGGTGCCGACGCCGCCGTCGAGTCTCGATCTCGATCGGTCGGCCTCCGCAGTACGCAGCGGACGCCGCGGCCTCCGCGATCGGCTTGCCGAGCACACCGAAACCAGCCCCGCCCTGACCGGCGGCGACGTCGATGCCGATTGGGAATCGGCCTACAGCGTCGGCGATGAAGCGCCGGGCGGGGACAATCCCACGCCCGACCAGGACATCGTCGACGACATCGGCCACGCCATCGGCGTCGAGTATCAGGACAACGAGGAGCTCAAGGGCGACGAGAAGATCGCGGACCGGGATCGACACCGGTGGGAGCTCGATCCAGCATCGGCCGAAGACTACGACGACCACGAGAGCTAGATCGATTCTTGAGGTTCGAAGGTTCGAAGGTTCGAGGGTTCGAGGGTTCGAGGGTTCGAGGGTTCGAGGGTTCGAGGGTTCGAAGGCAAGGGTTCGAAGGTTCTGGTGCACGGGTTCGAAGGTTGCGCAAATGGTTCGAGGGTTGCTGCATCAACTCGACCAGCGTTCGAATCGAGCCGACGCGAACCTTCGAACCGCCTTCGAGCGATTCTCGAACCAGAGCCGGGTTCGCGAGAACACTTGACCCAGAACCCTCGAACTTCGTACCTTCGAACCTTTGCCTTCCTACCGCCGCTTCCGTCCCCGCTCGCGCGCTGCGTGGCGCACGTGGCTCGCGGATCACCACGCTACTTCGCCAGGCGTGTGGGTGGTCTTTGCCAAGAAGCACACCGGCCTTCAAACCGTCGGCTACAGCGACGCTGTCGAAGAGGCGCTGTGCTTCGGATGGATCGACACCACGCTGAACCCGATCGATGAGCAGTTCTATGCGCAGCTCTTCACGCCACGAAAGCCGAAGAGCACGTGGGCGGCGTCCAACAAGGCGCGCGTCGAACGACTGATCGCCGATGGACTGATGACCGATGCGGGGCTGGCCACCATCGAAACCGCCAAGAAGAATGGCAGCTGGACGTCCATCGATCACGTTGCGACGATCACGCCGCCGCCCGAGCTTCAGAAGGCGCTCGACGCGAGCAAGGCGGCTGCGAAGAACTGGCCCGCGTACAGTCCGAGCTGCCGGAAGCAGTTTCTGTTCTGGCTGGCCGGTGCGAAGCGCGCCGAGACACGCGCCGCGCGCATCAGGGAAATCGTCGCCTGCGCGAAAACGGGGCTGACGTACTCGGAATACTGGGAGACGCGGAGGAAAAGCTAGGTCAGGGGTCGAAGGTTCGAGGGGTCGAAGGTTCGAGGGTTCTGGTTCAGGGTCTCTGGTTCGACGGTTCGTCCAGCGCCGCGTTGACGATGCCGAGCACTTGCCCGACGACCTGATCGATGCTCATCGCCGTCGTATCGATGACGATGGCGTCGTCGGCGACCATGAGTGGCGATGCCGCACGCGTGGTGTCCGATCGATCGCGCGCGGCAATGGCTTCCGCCACGGCAGCCTGGCTGTTGCTGCCGCTGCCGCTGTGCGCAGGATCGTTGGCGCGGCGCCGGGCCCGTTCCGCAGCTGACGCATCGAGGTAGATCTTCACGTCCGCATCGCGGCAGACGACGGTGCCGATGTCCCGGCCCTCCATGACCACTCCGCCGGAGGCCGCCAGCGCGCGCTGTCGATCGACGAGCACCTGCCGCACGCGCGGCAACCGGGCGACACGTGTGGCGGCGCGGTCGATCTCGGGCGAGCGAATTGCGCGCGTGATGTCGGCGCCATCAATCGAAACGAGGCCATTGTCGACACGGATGTCGGCGCCTCCCGCGAGCGACGCCACCAGGTCCTCGTCGTCGAGATCGAGTCCTTCCTCGATGGCCTTCCACCCCACCGCGCGGTACATCGCGCCGGTATCGATGTGACGATAACCGAGGGTGTCGGACAGGCTTCGCGCCACGGTCCCTTTGCCGGCTCCGGACGGACCGTCGATCGCGATGATCAGCTTCTTCATGGAACGAGGCGTGGTTCGGGAACGTGTGACGCCGGCATGAGCACCGGCGCTCGAACTTTTGCAGGGCCGGGTTCACGGCCGGCATCAATCCGGCGGCAGTGTAACATGCCGCCCACATGCGCTCCCGTCGTCTGCTGGTCGCACTCATCACGCTGATCGTCATCGGCGCGCTCGTCTATGTGGCAACGCCCTATGTGCGCGCGGCAGGGTTCATCGTCCGCGCCGCCAAGATCGGCGGACGCGCCGAGGCCTTCGCTCGCGATCATGCGTATGCCGTCACGCGGCAGCCGCGCCACTCGATACCCACGCGCTACGGCGACGTTTCAGCACAGCTGTACCGGCCGGCGACCACGATCCGACGCACCGTCCTGCTGATCCCGGGCATCCACTCGATGGGGATCGAGGAGCCGCGGCTCACGGCGCTCGCCAACGACCTCGCCGCCACCGGGATCCAGGTGATGGCGATGGCGCTGCCGGATCTGCAGCGCTATCGCATCACGCCGCACGCGACCGATGTCATCGAGGATGCCGTCCAGTGGATGACAAGGCAGCCTGATCTTGCTCCCGACGGGCGCATCGGCATCGTCGGCGTCAGCTTTGCCGGCGGGCTGTCGATTTCAGCGGCCGGCCGTCCCTCGATCCGCGACAAGGTGGCGTTCATCGTCTCGTTCGGTGGGCATGGCGATCTGCGGCGCGTGCTGCGCTACATCGCGACTGGGGAGGCGCCACGGCTCCCTGGCATCACGCTGCATCCACCGCACGACTACGCCGCGTCGGTGGTGCTCTACGGCCTCGCCGATCACGGCATCGTACCGGAGGATCAGGTGCAGCCGCTGCGCGACGGCATCGAGACGTTCCTGCTCGCGTCGCAGCAGACGCTCGTCGACATGACGCTCGCGAATGCGACGTTCGCGCGCGCCCGCGAGATGCAGAAGCCGCTGCCCGAGCCGGCGCAGACGCTCATGAGCTATGTGAACGATCGAGCGGTCACGAAGCTGGGGCCGCGCCTCGTGCCCTATCTCGATCAGCTCGGCGCCGACAACCCCGCGCTCTCACCCGAACTGGCGGCGCCGCCGGCGGCGAAGATCTACCTGCTCCACGGCGACGGCGACACGGTGATTCCGACCGCCGAATCACGGCTGCTTGGCGACGCGCTCGAGAAGAAAGGCGCAAAGGTGCGCGTGCTCCTCTCGACCCTGATCACGCACGCCGAGGTGAACCGTGCCGCCACAGCAAAGGAAACGTGGCAGCTCGTCTCATTCTGGGGCGACGCCCTGAAGAACTAGCTTAAATGGGCTTAAATGGGGTCGGGAGTCATTTGTTGAGGTAAATGGGGGGCTTAAATGGGGTCGGGAGTCATTTGTTGAGGACACTCCTCCGACACCCTGCACGTCAGAAGAGGAAGTGTCCTCAACAAATGACTCCCGACCCCATTTATTCATGACCGGCAATCATCGCCACAAAAGGCCCCGACGGACGGACGACGGGCTTGCATCCACACGCGGCTCGCGAACGGCGCCGGCGGTTCCGGACGCGCGCACGACAGCGCCGGACAGAGACGTGGACGTGCCCGATGGTGTGCGCCTTCAGAAACTGCTCTCACAGGCAGGCGTCGCCTCGCGGCGCGCGGCGGAGCGCCTGATCGCCGAGGGACGCGTCACGATCAACGGCGTCACCGTGCGTGAGATGGGAACGAAGGCCACGGAGAGCGACGACATTCGGGTCGATGGACGCCGCATCCGTGCCGCCGAGCGCAAGCGCTACATCCTGCTGCACAAGCCCGCAGGCGTGGTCACCACACGCAAGGATCCACAGCGGCGCCCTACGGTGATCGACTACCTGACCGGCGTACGCGAGTACGTCTATCCGGTCGGACGTCTCGATTTCGACACCGACGGTCTGCTCCTGCTGACCAACGACGGCGACCTCGCGGCCATTCTGACGCATCCCCGCCACGGCGTCGAACGCACGTACGAAGCGCGCGTGGCGGGCATGCCTGATGAGCGCGCACTCGAGCGGCTGCGAAGCGGGATACCGCTCGACGGGCGACGAACGATGCCCGCCGACGTGTTGCTCCTGAATGGAGGACGCCGTGACAAGGACGGCATCGTGCGGATCACGATTCGAGAAGGACGCAATCGGCAGGTGCGGCGCATGCTCGAGGCGGTCGGACATCCGGTGCAGACGTTGAAGCGGACACGGATCGGGCCGATCGCCGATCGACACCTCAAGCCGGGCACGTGGCGGGAGCTGACGGAAGACGAGATACGCAGATTGCGGCGCGCCAGCGACGCGCCGTCGTAGACAGCGCGCCGGCTATTCGGGCGCGGCGCCTTCTTCTTCCTCGAGCGGAAGGATCTCCTCCTTCGGCGTCTGTTCCACCAGGCCTGCGGGCGGGTCGAACCCGAGCGCCTCGGCCATGTCCTCGATGCGCGGCAGGTCGGTCAAATCCTTCAAGCCGAAGCGGATCAGGAATTCCTTCGTGGTCGCATACAGGAACGGCCGACCCACCACGTTCTTGCGGCCGACAATCTTGACCAGGTGACGCTCGAGCAGCGTCGAAACCACGCCCGACGTGTTGACGCCGCGAATCTCGGCAATCTCCAGCGCCGTGATCGGCTGCCGATAGGCGATGACGGCGAGCGTCTCGAGACCGGGTGCTGTGAGCTTCTGTGTCGATCGCTCGTGAAAGAGGCGCCGCACCCACTCGTGGAGCTCGGGGCGGGTCACGATCTGATAGCCGCCGGCAACCTGCACCATCTGCAGGCCGGGTCGCGACGCGTACTCCGCCATGAGCGCATTCAGCGCCGCGCTGACGTCCTCCTTCGGCTCGTCCGACAGGAGGCGATACAACGTACGCGGCGTCAACGGCTCCGGCGAGGCGAACACGAGGGCCTCCACGATTGCTCGGAGCTCGGCGGTCGCCCGCTGCGCCAGCGGCACGCGGTCATCGTTGGCGCTGGCCGCGGCCGTCTCCTCCGCCTCGATGGCGGCTGCCTCGGTGGCCTCGGCAACGGGAGCCGGCTCCGCCGCGGCATCGCCTGCGTCGATATCCGGTTCGCTGATCACGTCGTCTGACATTTCGGATCCTGTCAAAGGTTTCGCCGGGTCTTCCCTGTCGCGCCATAGGCGGGCGGACGCGGCCACCTTCGCGCTCCGCGCTACGGCGCCCAGGCACGACCAGGCCTCACACGAAAGGCGCGGGTTCGAAGTCGATCACGGCTGCGGTGTTCCCGCATACGGCGCGTCTGCGGGACGGACGCGCTTGTAGACGCGAATCGGGCCGAAGCCGCCGGACTGAAAAATGCGTACTACCTTGAGGCGAATCATTTCGAGCAGCGCGAGGAACGTCACGATCATGAACTGGCGCGAGCCGTCACCGTCGGCAAACAGATCCTCGAAGCCGCAGGCGTCGGTCTCGGAGAGCCGATCGAGCAGCTGCCCGATGCGATCCTCGATCGACATCTGCTCGGGCGGCAGCACCATGCGCGGACGGCGATTGGCCCGCTCGAGCACGCCGCGAAAGGCCGCGATCAGCGTGAAGAGATCGACCTCGAGCTCGGGCTCGTACTCGTCACCCGCCGCGTCCGCGACGCGCGAGTCGGGGCGGATGTACTGAGCGCTGCGCAACTGCTCGCGCTCGTGCAGCCGTTCCGCCGCCGCCTTGAATTTCTGATGCTCGAGCAAGCGGCGCACGAGCACTTCCCGCGGATCCTCTTCGTCCAGCACCTCGTCCTGCGAGGTGTCGGGACGCGGCAGCAGCATCCGCGACTTGATGTGAATCAGCGTCGCCGCCATCACCAGGAACTCCCCGGCGACGTCGAGATTGAGCTCCTGCATCAACTCGATACAGCCAAGATACTGCTCGGTGATGAGCGCGATCGGGATGTCGTAGATGTTGACCTCATTCTTGCGAATGAGGTGCAGCAGCAGATCGAGCGGCCCCTCGAAGGTATCGAGCTTGACTTTGTACGCGTCGGGCGACGACTCGAATTCGAGTGATTCAGACACGATTCCCTGGTCCAGAACGGCGGCGTGGGACGGACGGCCGTCTCAATATCGCAGCTTCACGGCGTCGCGTACCCGCTCCATGGTGCCCTGGGCGACGAGACGCGCCTTCTTCGATCCTTCGATCACGACATCGCGCAGGTGCCCGGGGTTGGCGATCACGTCGCGCCGGCGCTCGCGAAGCGGCGCCAGATAGGCATTGAGCGCCCTGGCCAGCTTGGTCTTCACTTCGACGTCGCCGACCTTGCCCGCACGATACCGCGTCTTCAGCTCGTCGACCTCAGCGGTGTCGGGATTGAAAGCGTCATGGTACATGAACACGGGATTTCCTTCGACCGTCCCCGGAATGTCGGCCCTGACGCGCTTGGGATCCGTATACATCTGCCGCACCTTCTTCGTGACGGTGTCTTCGTCATCCGACAGGTCGATCGTGTTCCCGTAACTCTTGCTCATCTTCCGGTTGTCGAGCCCCGGAAGTCGAGGCACCGGCGTCAGCAGCGGTTGCGGCTCGACAAGCACCTCGCCGTAGAACTGATGGAATCGGCGGATGGCTTCGCGTGACAGCTCGAGATGCGGCACCTGATCCTCGCCGACCGGAACGAACTTCGCGTCGTAAATGGCCACATCCGCGGTCTGCAACAACGGATAGGCCAGAAACCCCAACGTCGAGAGATCCTTTTCGGTCAGCTGCTCCTGCTGTTCCTTGTACGTCGGCACACGCTCGAGCCACGGCACCGGCACGACCATCGAGAGAAGCAGGAACAGCTCGGCGTGCTCGGGGACCAGCGACTGCACGAAGATCGTGCTGCGCTCCGGATCGACCCCGGCGGCGATCCAGTCCGCGACGTTGTCCAGCGCGTAACCGGTAATCGCGTCGGTCTTCGCGTATTCACTGGTCAGCGCGTGCCAGTCAGCTACGAAGTAGAAGCAGTCGTACGTCGACTGCAGCGCCGCCCAGTTCTTCAGGGCACCGACAAGATGACCGAGATGCAGGCGCCCGGTGGGGCGCATACCGGAAACGACGCGTGGCTTCGGCATACGAACGGCAACAGCCTCACAAAAGCGCGCCCACGAGCGACGCGCGGATGGGACTCACCACGAGGGTGAGCGCCCCGGACAGCAACAGAGCGAACAGCACGGCCACACCAAGACGCCGCTGCCGCCGCAGCCTCGCGCCCGCACGCTCCGGCAGAAGCGCGGCGAGCATCGTACTGCCGTCGAGCGGCGGCACCGGACACAGACCGAGCACGGACAGCAGCACGTTCACGTCGACCGCCCGGAACAGCAGCGGCGCTATGATCGCATCGAATGGCGAATGCGTGGCGGCCGCGCCCGCGCGAATCGCCAGCGCGGCGGCCACCGCGAGGCCGAAGGTGACAAGGGGCGCCACCGCCGCCGTCGCCAGCAGCTTCCATCGCCAGTGCTCGCCCAGTTGCCGTTCGTCCACCGGAATTGGTTTTCCCCATCCCATGAAGGGATGGCCGGTCACGAACGACACCACCGGGAAGATGATCGACCCGACGGGATCGACCTGCAGTCCCGGATTGAACGACAGCCTTCCCTCTCCGACGGGCGCCGGGTCGCCGAGGACGTCAATCAGCCACGCCTGCACGGCCCCGCGTACCGCCAGCGAGAGGAACAGGATGACGAAGGAGATCGGCAGCTGGCCGTAGTCGACGATGGGCAAGGGGTCAGGATACGAAGATCAATTCACAATGCACAATTCACAATGCACAAATCACAAAGAACGCCGCGCCCGAAGAATGCTCAATGACCAGTCAGGTCCCTTGCATCTGATGGGCGGCAGGTTCAGGAAAGGCGCGCAAAGTAGTCGATGATCTGCGTGGCCGCCTTGGCTCCGACGACGGCTTCGAGCTCCTCGCGGGTGGCGCGCCGCACGCCGGCCAGGCTGCCGAATCTGGTCAACAGCGTCCGCCGGCGCCGCGGGCCGACACCAGGCACCTCGTCGAGCTGTGATCGCAAGTCGCGCATCGCACGCGCCTTGCGGTGGAAGGTCACCGCGAACCGGTGCGCCTCGTCGCGAATCTGCTGCAGGAGCAGGAGGGCGGGATCGTTTTCCGCGAGCACGATTGGATCCGGGTGATCGCGCGTGAAGATCACTTCTTCTTTCTTGGCGATGCCCACCGCCACGAGATTCCCGAGGCCGATGCCCTCGAGCGCGTCATACGCCGCCGACAGCTGTCCCTTGCCGCCGTCGATCAGGATCAAATCCGGGAACGGTCCGCCATCTTCGAGGATCTTGCGGTAGCGGCGCTGGACCACCTCGCGCATGGCGGCGAAGTCGTCGGAGCCCGGGGCTCGGGGCTCGGGACTCGGGACTCGATTTCCTGTTGCCGAAGCGGCAGGTCCGGCGTTCGGAACGAGATTCGGCCCAGATCCGTTCGAGCCCCGAGCCCCCAGTCCCGAGCCCCGGATCCGAAATTTCCGGTATTCGCTCCTCTTCATCCGCCCGTCTTCGCAGACGACCATCGAGGCGACCGTCTCGCTCCCCTGGATTGTCGAGATGTCGAAGCAGTCGATCCGCCGCGGGAGCGCGGTCAGCGACAGCACGGCCCGAAGCGTTTCCAAGGCGTCGAAGTGCGCCGCCGTGATTTCGTTGAAGCGCGTCCGATAGGACAATTCGGCATTGCGCGTGGCCAGTTCGACCAGCGCACGCTTGTCGCCGCGCTGCGGGACGAGAATCCTGACGCGGCGGGCCGCCCGCTCCGACAGCCAGGCCTCCAGCGCCTCCCGATCTTCAATCGCCAGCGGTAGATGGATCTCTGACGGCGGCACGCGCTGATCGTAGAACTGCGTCACCGCCGCCTGAAGGACGTCCGCGTCTCCAGTCGTCAGCGCGGCGGGATCGGTGCCCAGGCTCACGCGTTCGACGACGCGGCCGTGCCGCATGGCGAACACCTGGATGGCCGCGCCGCTCGGGCCGACCTTCAGGCCGAACACGTCGCGATCGCCGAGCTCGGCGGTCGCAACCTTCTGCTGGCGGTCACGCAGCGTCTGCACGGTCCGCATGGCGTCACGGAGTTGGGCGGCCTCCTCGAACCGCTCGTGCTCCGCGGCCGCGCTCATCCGCTCGCGCAGCGTCTCGATCAGCTCGTCGTTCCGTCCTTCGAGGAGCAGCCGCGTGTTCACGACCGCCGCGCCGTACGCCTCCTCGGTGCAGATTTCCGCGACACAGGGGGCAATGCACCGTTTGATGTCATATTCGAGGCAAGGACGCGCCCGTTTGCCGGTGATGACCTCGTTGCACGACCGGATGCCGAACAGACGATGCGAAAGCGTCATCGAGCGGCGCGCCAGCTTCGCCGGCAGGAACGGGCCCGCGTAAAAGTCGCCGGTCTTCTCCACACTGCGCGCGACGAGAATCCGCGGGAACGCCTCGCTCGTCGTCAGCTGCAGGTAGGGATAATTCTTGTCGTCCCGCAGCAGGATGTTGTAGCGCGGGGAGCGCTGCTTGATCAGATTGTTCTCGAGCGCCAGCGCCTCCATCACCGAGTCGGTGACGATCACCTCCAGTGTGGCGATGTCCTCGAGCAGCGCATCATGCCGGGGGCTGGTGCCATACGCCCCCAGATAGCTTCGAACCCGGTCGCGGAGCGACCGCGCCTTCCCGACGTACAGCGTTTCGCCACCGGCGCTGCCCCACACATAGACCCCGGGCTGCTCGGGCAGCCGGCCGATCTGCTCCTTGAGGTCATGGATGGGCATGGGCTACTATGGCGAGATTTCCCCGACGAGAACCCACAATTATAACCAGCGAATGACCTTCACCGGGTTCATAGGCACCGTCTGCATGTTCCCGCTGCGCGCCATCATCGGCGCGAGCGTGGCGCTCGGCATTCACCCCAACGTTCTGACGCTCATCGGTGTCCTCATCAACGTCGGGGCGGCATCGGCACTCGGTCTCGGCGGCGAGCACTTCATCCTGGCCGGCATCATCATGGTGATCGGCAACATCTTCGACTTCATCGACGGCAAGGTCGCGTTCATCACCAACACGGTGTCGCGGTTCGGTGCTTTCTGGGATTCGACGCTCGATCGCTTTTCCGATATCGCACTCTTCCTCGGACTGATTTACCTCTACGCCAACCTCCGTCGGACCGACTACGTGATGGTGGCGTCGCTCGGCCTGATGTTCTCCATCATGACGAGCTACGCGCGCGCCCGCGCGGAGTCGCTCATCGACAAGTGCAAGGTCGGTTTCATGGAACGGCCGGAGCGCATCGTGCTCTTCATGATTGGCGCCTTCACCAATCGCATGGCCGCGGTGCTCTGGGTCATCCTGGTGCTCTCCATCTTCACGGTCGCCAACCGCATCTACTACACGTATCTGGTGTTGAACGATCGACCGATGCCGCGAGGCTCCAATCCGCTCAGCGCCGTGCTGTGGCGTGCGCTCTTCTGGCGTGACGAGCGCGGTACGCTGCCCTACGACCTGTGGGTGATCGCGATCCTCGCCTTCGTGTGGCTCACGCCTCCCGACTGGCTGCGCGATCCGACCGCGATGGGCATGGGCTTCTGGTAAAGCGACGTTCCGGACGAGGCCGCTGAGCGCACGGGCACACGCGAGGCTCGCAGCCTGGGTGAGCGGCGCTGGCGGAGTGGATTGGTGATCGCACGCAAACAGCCGCTGTCATCGAGCGATCTGCTGACGGTCACGCTCTTCATCGCGCTCGCCGCGATCGCCTGCCTGATGCCGGTGCACAACGACACCTGGTGGCATCTGCGGGCAGGGCACGACATGGTCCACGACCGCGCCCTGCTCTTCGTCGATCGCTACTCCTACACCGCACACGGCAGCTTCTTCTGGAATCATTCCTGGCTCGCCCAGCTGCTGTTCTACGGGGCGTACGCGCTCGGCGGACTGCCGCTGCTGACGGCCCTCTGTGCGGCGCTCGTCGTCTGCGGCTGGGCACTCGTCTATCGACTCATGCGCGGCCCATCCGATCTGCGGCTGCTGCTCTTCCTGTGCGCCATGGCCGCGTCGACGATCACCTGGTCGGTCCGCCCCCAGGTGTTCAGCATCGTCCTGTTGCCGGTGCTCGTGTCGTTGGTCGCGCGCGACCGCTGGCTTCCGGCGACTGGCGTCATGCTCCTCTGGGCCAATTTGCACGCGGGAATGGCGATGGGCGTCGTGGTTGCCGCCTCCGCATTCGTCGCCGCCCTTCTGTTCGATCGCGCGCGGCTTCTCACCCGTCTGGCCGGTGCCACGGCCGTTGCCGGCGCCTCGCTCGTCACGCCGCTCGGCCTCCGGAACTGGACCGAGATGGCGGCATCGATGGCGCGTTCGCAGGCCAATCACATCCAGGAATGGCAACCGACACCGGGGCCTCCCGAAAACCTGTTCTTCTGGGGACTCGCGGCCCTCTTCGTGTGGCAGGTGATCGCGCGCTGGCGCACGCTGGCGACAGCGGAAGACCGCGTGATCGCCGTCGCGGCGGCGCTCGCGCTGCCGCTCGCGATCAGGACCTACCGGAACATCCCGGCGTTCATGATGATCGCGGCGCCGGCCGTGACGCGCCTGACCTGGAAGGTCCCGTCACCAGCGACGCGGCCCTCGCCCTCTCTTGCCGCACGTCGACTCGCCGCAGCCGCACTCGCGATGACGGTGCTCGTCGGCACGGGCATCGTCGTGCAGGCGTGGCGAACGCCGTGGCCGCTCCTCGGATGGTCGCCGATGAGTCCCGGCGTGGCGCGCGCGATTCGAGAATGTCCGGGTCCGCTGTACAACACCTACGACAACGGCGGTCCGATCATCTGGTTCGTCCCGACCCAGCCGGTGTTCGACGACAGTCGCCAGGATCCATTCCCCGTCGCACTCGTGCAGGCAGGCCGGCGCGTCGAAACGACTGGTGATTATCGAGCGCTCTTCGCGCAGTGGCACATCAACTGCGCCGCGGTGACGCCCACCGTCGCCGCCGTCGCCCGCCTTCAGCAGGACGGCTGGACCACTCGCTTTCGCGACGATCAGTGGATCGTGCTGGCCCGTCCCGACGCGGACGGTTCACGCCGCTGACCGTCGCTTCAAGTCGCGTTCGAACGCTCGAGTCATCAGCGGACGACGCCGGGGAGGGCGACCTCCACGCAGCACCATCACGAGCGCAGGCAAGTACAGGCACCAGACGATGAGCTGCGCACTCCATCGCGCCCAGTCGGTGGCATTGGCATAGGGTCCCGAGGCGTTGTGGATGGCGATGACCATCAGACTGCCGACCCACAACACGCCAGCCTCGAACCAGCTGCGCGGGATCAGGAAGAGCGGCAACGTCTCGTAGATCAGCGTCGTGTGCGGAACGCACGCCATCGTCACGAGCAGACGCGCGCCCGGGTCGCGCCACCGCACGAGCGCCAGCAGGACGAGCACTGCGCCGGGCAGCGCCAGCGGCCAGATCGTGTTGACCGCCTTGGCCAGCTCGACGCGCCAGTGCGACGGCCACGACGGCCACAGCATCAGGCTGACCGCCAGCAGCGCGAGCGATCCCCAGACGTGCGCCCACCGCGGCCGGTACGCAAACAGCCACAACGCCGTCGTCGGTTTGCAGGCCAGAAGAAAGCCGCCCCACGATGTCAGTGAGAGCGCTAGCAGAAGCGGGGACCACTGCGAGGTGTTGACCGAGTGCAGCATCGCCGGCGACAACAGCAATGCCACGCGCGGCGTGAAGCCGTCGCACGAAATAATCCACGCCAGGAGTCCCGCCGACGCGGTGACCCACAGCAGGTGAATGATGATGGGCGGCAGCCACGCGATCGGCGCCAGCGCGACGACGGCGGTGAAGGGATACAAGAGGCCGCCGGTCCACACCGGGGACTGTGCAACCGCCAGATATGGATCCTCGCCACGGAGCCAGGCTTGCGACCCGAGTACGACGGAATCGAGGTCAGACTTCGAATCCGGACTCACCGACCGGACGTACACCACCCAGCATGCGGTGGCGACAACGGTGAGCGCGGTGATCAGCGTTCGCTGCTGATGTCGGGTGAATGGCCGGCTCCGCGCAGGTTGGACGGCCTTGCGGCCATCGCTCATCCGGCCTTCCGCTTCCGGCCAGCCGCCGCGGCCGGTTTCGTCTTTGCGGTATCAGCCGTCAGATCGACCTTCGCCGGCTTCTTCTTGTCGGAACTGACGGCATCGAGACTGCGCCGCAACGCTTCCATCAGATCGACGACCTTGGGCGGCTCCTGCTCCTCCGGCGCGATCACTTCCTGCCCCGCCACCTTGGCGTCGATGATCTTCCTCAGCCCCTCGCGATAGTCGTCCTGGTAGTCTTTCAGGTTCAACTCGCCCTCGAAGGTGGCGATCACCTGCTTCGCGAGCTTCATCTCCTCGGGCTTGACCTTCGAGGGCACCGAGTTCAGCTCTTCGATCTGATCGATGCCGCGGATTTCGGCGTCGTGATGCAGGGTGTACATCACGAGGCCCTTCTTCTGAGGACGGACAGCCACGAGATACTCACGGCCGTAGAGGGCGACCTTGCCGATGCCCGCCTTCCCCGCCATCCCTTCCCGCATGACGGCGAAGGCATCGGCGCCCATCGCCCCGTCGGGCGCCAGGTAGTACGCGCGATCCACATAGATCGGATCGATTGACGTGTCGTCGGTGAACTGCACCAGATCGATCACGCGCGTCGACTCGACCCGGACCTTCTGGATGTCTTCTTCGGTCACGACGACGTACTGGCCCTTCGTAAACTCGTACCCTTTGACGAGCTCGGAGTTGGGTACTTCGCGTTCGCAGTGCGGACACCACCGCTTCTGCTGAATGCGGGTCTTGCACTCCCCGTGCAGCTGGTTGAACGACAACGCGGCCGCGGATTCGGTGGCCGGGAACACCTTCACGGGGATGGTGACCAGGCTGACTCTCAGGTAACCCTTCCAGGTCGGTCGTGGCGCCATATGCGACGCATTATCGGATCAAGAGCGGGCCGGTGAACAGGGCGGAATCCCGCCATCCGTGAATGCCGGGGCTCAGAGTGAGTCGCGGTCGTCCCGCAGGCCGAGATCCAGGCCGGTGTTGTGTACCAGGAATCCGTGCAGGTGGATGCGGTCTCGCAGCACCTTGCGGGCTTCACCGTACAGCGCGCTTGGCACCCGCAAGTGCCGGGCGATGCTGCGAACCGAGGACGAGACGATGAGTGTCACCGGGTCTTCTTTCCAGGACACGCTCGAGATTCGGCTCCACGGGAGGAAGCCGGAATCGGCCCAGACGCCGGTCTCATAAAAGCCGCGGTCGATCCGGGCGCTCAGCGGCGTGGCCGCCAGGAAGTACACGAGCATCATGCCAAGGCTGAAGATCTGGGAGACCGGCACCTTCAGCAGCACCAAAGAGGCCAGCAGAAGGCCCTGCACCGCTCCGAGCAGGATACTGAGGCGATAGTAGGGCGGACGAGGCTGTCGCCAGACGAGAATCGCGGCACGACGCGAGCGCCAGAAGCGGACGAGATCGCTCCCCACCCGGACGTTCGCGACCAGAAACCCGAGCCCCAGCAGCAGCAGCAGCTGATGCGCCAGCTGCTGAACGGTCGTCAATACGGAACCTCCCTGCCGGTCCGTCGCACCGCCTCGCACCCCGAATCAGGCGGACCATTCCCATCAGTCGGACACAAGTGCCCGATTGCCACGTTTGACGCCAACTTTGCCGAAGTGTTCCACCGCCACCATCGGACAGCTGCGCTCGAACGCGCGGGCGACCCCCCTCCAACAGGCAATCGCTTTACTGTACGACGCCGCGATTGGCCGGTGGATGGGGACTCACACCTCGAGGGTGAGCAGGCGCTCTCTCAGAGACAACCGCCGGTGGTTTGACGAAGCGTGCCGGCAACCATATCCTGCGGGCGCAGCGGGCGCGCGCCGTCTGGCGTGCCCGCGACACGCGTGACGCGCCGGACCGGCGCACCCGGGCACGAATCCATGCACAGCGAACGCCTGCGGCTGATCCCGGTGACGATCACCGCGCTCGTGATCATCGCAACGGCGGTCGTCCTGTATCGCCCCACCCCTCCGTCGGAGACAGCCTCGCCTACCGCGGCAGGAGACGTCGCGATGTACGAGGCCATCGTCACCGACATGGTGCACGGCGTGCCCTATTACCGTGCCGCAGGACGTGAGCTGCACGAACGCGGGTACCAGACGCGCTCCATCCTCGGGTGGCGTCAGCCGGCGCTCTATCAGGGGCTGGCGTGGGGCGGCGTCATGGTCGCCAGGGGCTGGCTCATCGCCTGCGTCGTGCTGCTGCTGATGCGCTCGACCCAACAGCTGCCGTTCGCCGCCACGCTGGCGCTCTGCCATGCCTGCCTCTTCGTGGTTGCCAGTTCGAGCATCTACTTTTCGGAAGTCTGGGCAGGAGTCTGCATCGCTCTTTCGCTGCTAGCGTCACTGCGCGGCCGTCATGGTCTCGCCACGCTGTGGGGCGTGGTGGCTCTGCTCATTCGCGAGCTGGCCGCCCCCTTCTGCGTAGCCATGACCGTCATCGCATGGACAAACGGCCGCACGCGCGATGTCAGGCGCTGGCTGGCGGCGGGCGTGGTCTACGGGGTCACCTACGCAGCGCATGTCGCGTTGAGCCTGCAGGCGATGCCCGAGGGCGCGCGGTCGCACACGCACGGCTGGCTGTACTTTGGCGGCCCCGTCTTCCTCGTCGACGCGCTGCGTTTTCACGGGCTGCTGCCGCTCCTGCCGCGCGTCATGACGCTCGCGTTCGTCGGCGCCCTGGCGGTCTCCGCATGGTCGGTTCGCATGCCGCGCGAGTTCCGCATCGTCGGCCTCGTGTACGCCGGCTTCTTCACCATCGCCGGGCAGCCCTTCGACGGGTACTGGGGTGCGATGGCGGCGCCGGTTCTGGCGTGCTGGCTTCCGTACGTCGCCGACGGCGCGCGACAGATCCTGCGATCGGATCGCTCCGAGCCGCGATTGGCGACGTGACATCGACGCGGCAGCGGAGGACACCGCCGCCATCTCGTCGATCCGGCAGGGAGAACTCCTGCTACCCTTGGTGCCCATGGACGTCGTCCGTCAGCGGCCGAATCAAGGCTGGATCGAAGTGGTGGTCGGCAGCATGTTCAGTGGCAAGAGCGAGGAACTGATCCGTCGCCTGCGCCGCGCGCAGATCGCGCGACAGAAAGTCCAGATCTTCAAGCCGGCGATCGACACGCGCCAGGCCGGCGATCACATCGTCTCGCACAGCGACATGCGCATCGCCTCGCGCTCCGTGGCCAGCTCAGAGGAACTGCTTCGCGCTGTGGACGCCGACACCGAAGTCGTGGGAATCGACGAGGGCCAGTTCTTCGACGCCGGCCTGCCTGCCATCTGCGACCAGCTCGCCAATCGCGGCGTCCGCGTCATCGTCGCCGGGCTCGATCAGGACTATCTGGGACAGCCGTTCGAACCGATGCCCCAGTTGTTGGCCGTTGCCGAGTACATCAGCAAGACGCTGGCAATCTGCATGGTCTGTGGCAATCCGGCGCACCATACCCAGCGGCTGGTCTCGAGCGGACACCGCGTGCTCGTTGGTGCACAAGGCCTGTATGAAGCGCGCTGCCGGGCCTGCTTCGATCCGACAATGGCGGCCATCGAGGTGCGTTGAGTCACGCAATCCTGCCACTGCTCGGGATGAGAGCGCGAAGTCCCGTCCACGGCGACAGCTGCACGCCGCGGCCCTCATGAGCACATCTTCACAGATCACCCAAACAGATCCCGACACCGCCGCGTGGACGATGCTCGAAGGCGCCATGCTCGGCGGATTCATCGCCCTCCTGCTGATGACGCCGTCGGACCCGGATTTGTGGGGGCACCTGCGGTTCGGTCTCGATGCGCTTCACAGTGGCGACATCGTCCGCCCTGACGTGTATTCATTCACGAGCGATCGTCCCTGGATCAATCACGAGTGGCTCTCCGAATTGCTGATGGCGGTGACCTACCGCTGGCTTGGCACGAGCGGCCTGCTGCTGCTCAAGCTGGTGGTGGTGCTGGCGGCCGGCGCGCTCGCAGCCTTCGTGCTCAGGCGGCGGCCGGCAGGCCTGAGCCGACTGCTCGTCTTCGTCTTCATTCTGGCGGCGGGGCTTTACCCGTTGACACACACGATCCGGCCGCAAATTTTTTCTGTCTTCTGTTTTACCGCACTTCTCGCTGTAGTCACGGCGCTCGATCGTGGTCGCCGCGAGCTGATGCTGCTTCTGCCACCACTCTTCTGCTTCTGGGCCAATACGCACGGCGGATGGCTGGTCGGTGCGGGCGTGTACGCCATCTGGGCGCTCTGGCAGCTCGCCGATCCAGCAACGGCCCGCCGCGATCGCATCATCGTCGCAGTGACGGCGGTCGCCGCGGCCGGCGCGACTCTGATCAATCCGTACGGAGTCGGCCTCTGGCGATTCCTTCTCGAGACCGTGCGGCTCGCGCGACCGGATATCGAAGAATGGCAGTCGATCGCGGAGAATCGTGAGTTGCTGATTCCCTGGCTCATCACGGTTCTTCTCCTTGCGGGCGCGGTCGCGAGGCAGCGGCCGAAACGCTGGCGAGACATCCTCATCGCCGTCGTGCTTGCCTTCGCATCCTTCAAGGTGTCGCGTCTCGGCGCGTTCTTCGCGCTGGGCGTGGGGCTGCTACTGTGTGTCCCGGACGACAACGCCGCACCGGCGCGCGGCCATGCGCGCCAGGCCGATCTCGCCGGCGCACTGGTCTGTGCGCTGATCGTGGGCGTGGTGTTGTGGCAGACGCCGAAGCCGGTGAGCTGCCTGCGAGCCAGCCCCGACCTCGGGCTCGATGCCGCCGCAACCACCTTCATCGGCGACCACGAGCTGCGCGGCCGACTCGTCGTCTGGTTCGACTGGGGAGAATACGCGTTGTGGCACTTCGGTCCGTCGCTGCGGGTCTCGATGGATGGGCGACGCGAAACCGTGTACAGCGAGAGCACGCTGCGGGCGCAGCTCGATCTCTACGAAGCGCGCGGCGATGCGCGTACCTATCTCGAGGGGCTGCACGCGGACTATGTCTGGCTGCCTCCAGGCGCGCCGCTGAACCAGCACCTCGGCGAGTGGGGCTGGCAGCAGGTCTTCGTGAGCGATCAGTCAGTGCTCTGGTCGGCGCAGCCGCTGCCGGCGACGGTGCCCCGCGCCGGCGCTGTCGCGCAATGTTTTCCTGGAGCGTGAAGGGATGCCGTCGTTCCTGCAACCGTTGTTGCGCCACCCCGATCGTCGATGGATGCTGATCGATGTGGAGACGGGTGCCGTAGTCGTGGCTCGTGTCTCCGCCGCCGTCGATTCCGCGTCGCGACGCAAGGGGCTGCTCGGACGCTCCGGGCTCGACGATGAGGCACTCGTCATTGCGCCGTGCAACGCCGTGCACACGTTCTTCATGCGCTTTGCCATCGACATCCTGTTCGTCGATCGCGACGGACGCGTGCGGCGTGCCGTCGAGCATGTCGGGCCGTGGCGCGTCACTGGATCCCTGAGGGCGTTCGCGACGATCGAATGCGCGGCGGGCACTCTGGCCAGAACCGCGACCCGGCGCGGACATCGTCTCGAGATCCGCGAGCACTGAGCGCAGGGTTGCAGCAATTGCTCCCCGCGCTTCGTCTGGCTGCTGCAGATTTTTCATCTGCCGGGGACAGGATGGGCCAGCTCACGCAGTCGTGCGTCGAAGCCGGGCGCCTCGTGAAATCGCGGGATTTCCCTCAGCATCACCGGTGCATCTGATGTCCATGCCTTGCGTGTACGTGCAGGGCATGGTCGTTGCTCCATTCGGCGGCGGAGCGCAGCGCGAATGTCCGACCGACGCCGAACCAGCCGATTCGTCATCCCTGACTTCACCGAAGCCACGTTCCGCCTGATGCAGGACGTGTGCATCGAACGGGCGACCGGCGAGCAGGTCATCCTCGTCTCCGACGTGCCGCTGCGCACGGGCGAAGGCATGCTGGTCGAACTGCCGCGCGAGCTCGGTGCCCGTTCGCTGACGCACGCCGATGTCGTCAGCTGCACGCCGGTGTGGACCGGCGACACACGGCGTTATCGCGTCGCGATGCGACCGGAACGGAGCCGCGAGCTCGCACGCGAGACGCGCTCGTCGCACGCTCCCACGCTGCCGCCACCGGCCGCACTCCCGGCGATCGGCGTCCTGATCCGGCGCGTCCCCGTGCGCATTCACGACGTCAGCACCACCGGCTGCCAGCTCGAAAGCTTCGACGCGCTCGGCGAGGGCGCCGTCGGTCAGCTCGAAATCCACTTCAACGACATCACGCACCACGAGCCGATACGCGTGTGCCGCTCGTTGAACGTCACCGGCAGTCCGCGGCCGTGGCGATCGGGCGCACATTTCCTCTCACTGGTGGCGCCGCTGACCTCGTCAGTGCGTAACATCGTGGCCCGTTTCGAGATCATCGACGAGCTCGTCTCACGGGTCAGGCCCGCCGCCGATCGTCCGCAGACGACGGACGGGAAGCCTTCTCTGGATCACGACGCCGTCTCGCTCAATTAGCACAAGCCGGCCGCGGCACTCCGCTGGCGGATTTGTCTGGCTCGAGAACGACGGGCTTGATCACGACGCGGCGCAGTCGTTCAATCGCGCTCGCCGCGTCGTGACTGCGCCAGCTCACGCCTTCGCTTCTTCTCTCGACTCATCCATTACTGCTGCGACACTCGACTTCCGACAGGCTTCGGCACCGGCCATAGCGTGACGCTAGAGTCTTCTTTGTCCTGAATCGGGAGACTTTTGATCCTCGATTGTCGGGAATCCGATCCCTCATGCTTGCGCACCATTGCATACCTAGGCAGAAGAAAGATCGCTATATCCACTCAGAAATAGACGATGATAGTTGCGGACAACGGATTGGCCGATGCCTTGCTGTGTCGGCCAGCTGTCTGGCCTCGGCACGACTTCCTTCACCCGGCAGACACTTCACTACGAGAGGAATCCCTTCATGCGAGTCATCGACGGTGCGCATGTCGCGCGTCACGGCGTCAACGAACCCCCTGTCGTCGGTTCGAGTGCGGGACTGAAGCGGGTGGTCGACATCGCCCGTCGCATCGCTCCAGGAAACGCAAAAGTGCTCATCACCGGCGAGAGCGGCGTGGGCAAGGACGTGATTGCCCGCCTGATTCACGCCAACTCCGCGCGCGCCGAGCAGCACTATGTCGCGCTGAACTGCGCAAGCTTTTCGGAAGGTCTTCTCGAATCGGAGCTGTTCGGACATGCCAAGGGCAGCTTCACCGGCGCCTATCGTGACAAGATCGGCAAGCTGCAACTGGCGCATCGCGGAACGATTTTCCTCGATGAAATCGGCGAGATGAGCCTGCGTATGCAGGCGATGCTGTTACGGTTCCTCGAGAACGGCGAGATTCAACCGGTGGGGGCAGACAGCGTCACGACGCGCGTCGATGTGCGGGTGATTGCGGCCACCAACCGGGATCTGCCGGCGATGGTCACCCGCGGCGAGTTTCGCGAGGATCTGCTCTATCGCATCCGCGTCACGCACATCGATATTCCGCCGCTGCGCGATCGGCGCGAGGATATCCGGCCGCTCGTCGAGCATCTTCTGGCACGATCGGGGCAATCTGCCACAGTGAGCGGTGCCGCCCTCTCAGCCCTCGAGCGCTACCGGTGGCCAGGCAACATCCGCGAGCTGCAGAACGCCGTTGAACAGATGATGGCCATGGCGGACGGGCACGAGCTCGGACTGGAGCAGCTTCCTCAGGCGATCGCGGCGGCCGATCACGCGCCGCTGACGCCGGGTCGTGAACGCCGCCGGCGCGTTGCCGACGACCTGTTCGAGCGCCTGACCTCAGGGCGCACATTATTCTGGGAACACGTCTATCCCGCGTTCATGAGCCGCGATCTCACGCGAGCCGACCTCCGTCAGCTCGTGGCCAAAGCCCTGGCGGCGTCGGGCGGGAACTATCGCGGCGTCCTTCGCCTGTTCGGTATTCCCGACGCGCATTACAAGCGTTTCCTGAACTTCCTGTCGTCACACGATTGCACGGTCGACTTCCGTGACTATCGCCCCAGCACCCGGCCGACCGCTGCGGACACCGGGTCGTTCCAGCCGGGCGCGCGCCTGCCGGTGACTGCGGGCTACACGCCTCCGGACTTCGTCGGGGCCTCCGGATCGGCACACTTTCCGGCCTGACCGCAGGTAAGGTTGCCGCAGCGTCTGGCTGGATACAGACTATTCGTCTGAGCGCCGACAGACGTTTGTCCGGCGCCTCCGCCGGCCCCCGTGAAAACCGCGGTTTTCACGCAAGTTCTATTGGATGGCGCGTTCTGCACCGATAGGTATTGATGTTGCTCTGGGTCGGGTGTCCCTGTTGACACTTTCGGAGCGTATGTCCGACCGACGGCGAGCTCAGCGATTCGCATTTTCGAGTCCCGCGGCCGCGCACCTGCACCTCGTTCGCGATGTGATCATCGTGGAGAGCGACGGCGAGCGGCTGACGGTCCTGTCCCCGTCTTCGAGCCCCACGGGCGAGACGTTCGCGTTACGCGTTCGTGGTACAGAAGGGCGGGAGGCAACGGTCCCCGTACAGACGGTGGCCAGCCAGCCGGTCGTCGTGAGCGGCTGCGTGCAGTATCGTATCGATCTGCGCGTCATTGATACGGAGTCGCCGTCACGGGCCCCGGGAGGCCCGCGGTGATGGCCTGGTGGACCTGGGGTCGTCTCACGGGCGCCCTGGTGCGTCGCGTTCCCGCGACCATCGTCAACGTGAGCGCCCGCGGGTGCCTGATTCAGACGGCCTCGCCGCTTCGCCCTGGCGAAGTCGGTCTGCTCGAAGTCGACGCCGATGCCAGCCGGCCGGAGGCGGTGCGCGTCTGTCATGCGGTGGAACGACCCGGTGGTGCCCTGCCGTATTGTGCAGGGACGGAGTTTCTGGTGCTGGATGCCGCCTCGCCCACGTCGATCCGGGGATGCGCGGTGCGGCTCGCGTCGGGGGAATCGAATCGACTGGCTCGCGCCGGAGAAAATTCTGGTACTCGCCCGACAACAACGAAAGCGGCCGGACGGCCCGTGCCATCCGCGCCCGACGAAATGACAGGCCATCACGGCAAGCCTTGAGCAGTTTGCCGTCTATACCTGGGGTGGCAGAGGCCTTGCTCTTCAGTGGGCCAACGCCACGGCGGCGTTGGCTCAGATTACTGACAAGCGTTCGATAGGTGCCGCGGGATGGAAATGAACGCCGGCACAGCGGTGTTGTGTTGATTCTGCGGCGCAATCAACGGCACCTACTCGATAACCGCGCTGACTACGATAAGACAAGAGGAACTACGCACATGAAGAATCAGATTGCACAGTTCGTTCGCGACGAGCAGGGCCAGGACCTCATCGAATATGCCCTTCTCGCGGGCTTCATCTCGCTCGCCGTCGTGACGATGGTCGAGAACATCGGCAAGGGCCTGAACACGATCTACGACAAGGTCAACAGCCAGGTCACCAAGGCCGCTTCGTAGTTTCCCGCTGTTTGGTGGCTTCCGGGCGGTCGGAGACGAACGGCCCGGAAGCCTTCTTCCGAAGGCCCTGCCGAGGAACGTTGACGAGGAGCCCTTTCGAGGAGCCTTCCGAGGAGTACTGCATGGCGTGGGTGCGGGCTTGGATCGTCGACGAGCGGGCCCAGGATTTGATTGAGTACGGGCTGCTCTCGGCTTTTGTTTCCTTGGCAGTGATCGCGGCAGTTTCGGTGCTTGCCCTAACGTTGGGCACGACGTACGGTTCGTTCGACACGCAGATCAGAGGTTTCAGCAGCGGCTCGTAGCGTTGCCCCGATAGCGGGTGTGCCCGGGCCAATTTCGTATGCACTTCCTCCGCGCCCTCGCACGCCTCCTCCACGACGAGCGTGGTCAAGACCTGATTGAGTACGCACTCCTCAGTGCGTTCATCGGTCTGGCAGGCGTTTCTGCGTTCGATCTGATTGGATCGGCGATGCAGACGGCGTACACCGCGTGGGTGTCGAACGCCGATACTGCCGCCGACATGCCCGATCCCACGCCGTGATTGCTCCTGCACACATGTCGTTCTCTCCCGTGTCGTGGGTCGTGCTGGTCGTCGGCGTGATCGCGTGCATCACCGACGTCCGCTCACGCAAGATCCCCAACACCTTGACGTTCGGTGCGGCTGCGGCCGGATTGGTCTTTCATGCCGTCGTCGGCGGCTTGACGGGACTCGGAACCGCGGCGGCCGGCTGGGTCGTGGGCGCGGCGCTCTTCCTGCCGTTCTTTCTGCTCCGCGGCATGGGCGCCGGGGACGTGAAGCTGCTGGCCGCGCTCGGGGCCTGGCTGGGACCGCTGCAGGTCGTGTGGCTGGCGCTCTTCACCTCGATCGCCGGCGGCGTCATGGCCCTCGTCGTCGCGTTGTCGACCGGACACATCCGGACCGTGTTTCGCAATCTTGGCAACATGCTGCTCTTCTGGTACGTGGCCGGCCCGCGACCGGTCCCCGAGCAGACGCTCGATCACAGTCGCTCGCCGCGCCTGGCGTATGCGATTCCCATCTTTGTAGGAACGGTGATCACCCTATGGCATCACTGATGTCGATTCGCCGCCGTGTGCGGCAGGAGCGCGGCGCCGAGCTCATTGAGATGGCGCTCGTTCTGCCACTGCTGATGCTGGTCATCATGGGCATCATCGATTTCGGGTTTTTGTTCCGCGAAATGAGCGTCGTGACCAACGCCGCGCGTGAAGGGGCGCGCGCCGGCGTGCTGCCCGACTACTCCGCGGACGCAAATGTGTCGAATCGTGTACAGCAGTACTTGAACGCCTCCGGCATTTCGGTGACGTGTCCGTCGTCGAATTGCGTGGTGTCATCGCCGACCGTGTCGGTGGCGGCGCCCACGGGCACGTTCAACGCGCGGGACGTCCGGGTGACGATTTTTCACCAGTTCAGTTTTCTCGGACCGATAGCGGCGCTGGTGGGGGGCTCGTATTCGAGCGTGGCTCTCACGGGGCGCGCGGTGATGCGACTGGAATAGCCCGCACGGTCTGGGACCGGGTTTTCGCACAGCGTTTTTCGCTCAAGGTTTTACGCACAGGGGGAGTGCAGATGAACCGGCAGTATCGAACAGTCATCGTCATGGCGATCGCAGTGGCCACCGCTGCCCTCGCCAGTTTTGGCGTGTACACCGCCCTGCAACGGATGCCCGTCCGGGAAGTCGAGGTCGGGACCGTGAACGTGGTGGTCGCCGCCGAACCGCTGGACGTCGGCACGCAGCTGCGTCGGGAACAGCTCAAGGTGGTGGCCTGGCCGGCCAAGACTCAAGTGCCGGGCGCTTTTTCCGATCCCAATGATGTGATCGACAGAGGTGTAATCGAGACGATCAACGTCAACGAGCCGGTGACCAACCGGAAGGTGGCGTCGAAGGAGCAGGGCGCAGGCCTCTCCCCCATCATCCCGCAAGGGATGCGGGCGCTCTCGATTCGCGTGAACGACGTGATCAGCGTGGCGGGCTACGTGGTGCCGGGGACGCGCGTCGACGTCCTGGTGACCGTCCGCGGGCAGAACGCCACCGGCAACGAGCCGATGTCGCGCACCGTCGTGAGCAACCTGCTGGTGCTGACCGCCGGTACACGCTACGACACCGAGAAGAGCAAGGACGGCAAGCCGCAGCCGGTCGCCGTCGTCACCCTCGCGGTGGTGCCGGAGGACGCGGAGAAGATCGCGCTCGCGCAGTCCGAAGGCGCCCTGTCACTCGCGCTGCGCAATCCGCTCGACGTCGATCCGACCAAGACGGCCGGGGTCAAGATGGCGAACCTGATGCGCGGCGGCCTGACACCCGAACCAGTTGTCAACGTGGAGACCCGCAAGGTCGTGTCGCGGAAGCCGGCCCCGGCGCCGGCGCCCGTGGTGATCGCGCCGCCTCCGCCGCCACCGGCGCCCGCCCCTTACCGGATCGAAACCTATCGCGGCAACAAGCGCAGCGATGAGATCGTGAACTGACATGCTGACATCTCGCACACGTTCCGCCCGACTTCCGCTGCTTCTCCTGGCCCTGAGCTGTCTCGCCTTGCCGCTTCAGACGGCACAGGTGCGCGCGCAGGCTGCGGCACAGCAGACTCCCGCGTCCGCGTCGTTTCCGAAGATCTCGCTGACGGCGGGTCGTTCGACCGTCGTGGAAACGCAGTTCGACATCACACGCGCGGCGGTCACCAACGACGCCATCGCCGACGTGCTCGTCCCGAGCCGCCGGGAAATCGTGATCAATGGCAAGACGCCCGGCACGATCAGCCTGATCGTGTGGGGAACCGACACTCGCGTGCAGTACGACGTGATCATCGAGCAGCCGATCACGCCGCTCGAGCAGCAGATGCACCAGCTGTTTCCTGGCGAGAACATCCAGATCCAGGTGAACACCGACGCCATCGTGCTGACCGGCCAGGTGTCCAGCACGGAGATCATGCTCCGCGCCGCGGAAGTCGCCCGGGCTGCCGGCTCCAAGCAGAACGTCGTCAACATGCTGCAGGTGCCCGGCGCCGCTGAATCACAGCAGGTGATGTTGCAGGTGCGCTTCGCCGAAGTGAACCGCCGCGCGCTGCAGGATGCGGGCGTCAGCCTGTTCACCGGGCCCGCCGGTTACAAGAACTGGACGTCGCGCGTGACGACGCAGCAGTACCCCGCGCCCACCTTCGACGGGCAGTTCGGGCCGGACGGCGAGCTCGTCTTCAGCGACTTCCTGAACCTGTTCCTCTTCAACAACAAGTACAACGTGGGCGCGGTCATCAAGGCGCTCAAGCAGACTGGCTACTTCCAGAGCCTCGCCGAACCCAACCTGATCGCCTACAACAATCAGGAAGCGAGCTTCCTCGCCGGCGGCGAGTTCCCGATCCCCATCGTGTCGGGTGCGACCGGCAACGTCTCGGTCACGTTCAAGGAGTTCGGCGTGCGGCTCAACTTCAAGCCGACCATCGCCGGCGACCTGATTCGTCTGCACGTGAAGCCGGAAGTGAGCTCGCTCGACTTCAACAACGGCGTGCTGCTCCAGGGCTTCCGCATTCCGGCGCTCACCACGCGCCGCGCGGAAACGGAAGTCGAGCTGCGCGACGGTCAGTCGTTCGCGATTGCCGGGTTGATCAACAACGACTCGCAGACCGACGTGGCGGCGGTGCCGATTCTCAGCCAGCTGCCGATCGTCGGCAATCTGTTTCGCACGAAGGCGGACCGCAAGGAGCGCACGGAGCTCCTCGTCATCGTGACGCCGCGCCTGGTCCGGCCGCTCAATCCGGATGAGGTACCGCCGCTGCCGACGCTGCCGGGTCGCTTCCTCCCGAGCGGCGACGATATCGGCGAACAGCTGCAGGGTGGTGGTGGTACGATCGACGCTCCCCCCGTGGAGCATCGCGCCAGCAACGGCACGTCAGCCGGCCGGTAACGTTCCCGGCCGAAGGAAGGGGTCATGGTTCGCCGACGATCATCGTCCGAGCAAGGCGCCATTTTCATTCACGTCGCGATCGGCCTCCTGGTGTTGCTGGCCTTCCTCGCGTTCGTGATTGACTACGGCACGCTTTGGGTGAGCCGATCCCAGGCGCAGGCGGCGGCCGACGCCGGCGCGCTCGCCGGCGCGCACGCGCTCGCCTTCGATTCCGCGACCGACAAGTCGGACCGCGCACGCAACGTCGCGTGGAACGCCGCCACGCGCAACAGCGTGTGGGGTGCCTCGCCATCGGCGGTTCCCGCGAGCCCCTACGACGGCGCCCCGTGCACCGACGAACCCGACGAATGCATTCGCGTCGATGTGTACCGGAACGGCACCAACAGCAGCGGCAGCGTCCCGACGTTCTTCGCGAACCTGTTTGGCCGCTCCTCGCAGGGTGTTCGTGCCATGGCCGTGGCGTATGTCGGCAGCGCGAACACCTCCGACTGCCTGAAGCCGTTTGCCATCCCCGACTTCTTCAGCGATACGGGGTCGGTCGGATTCGATCCGGGCGTCGACACCTATAACCCGCTCGGCTACACGCTCGATGCCGTGGGGACCGAGATTGCCCTTCGTCAGACTGACGAGAACCGCGTCGCTCCCGGCTGGTTCCGGCTGCTCGATCTGATGGGCGGCGGCGGCGGCGGCACCTCGGATCTTCGCGACATCATCCGCTCCTGCGCCGCCGACCCGCACGGCGTCGGCGATACGCTCATCGCCGATCAGGGGGTCAAGAACGGCATCAAGTCCGCCGTCGACGACCTCATCGCACTGGATCCGAACGCGTACTACGATCCGACGACGAAAACGGTGCGGAACAGCTGCGCGGAGACGAGAAGCTGCAACGGCTACGTGTGGAACGGCAGCAGCGCCGACGGTCCGATCGCCGATCCGGGCAGGAATTACAGTCCCCGCATCATTCCGCTGGCGATCTTCGATCCGCAGATCATGGCCAACGAGGGGCGCATCGAGATTGTCAACATTCTCGGCTTCTTCCTGGAAGACAACGGGCAGTGGACGGGCACCCCGAAGACACTGAGCGGCATCATCGTGAACCAGCCCGGACTATTCGACCGCAGCAAGGGCACGGTCACGCAGACGTCATCGTTCACGAAGATCATCCAACTGGTTCGCTAGGACGCACTTTCACAGGATTCCGGAATCGTGACTCAGATCGCCGCGCTGACAACTGACGCCGAGCTCCTCGAGCTGCTCCGCAGCTCCGGGCTGAAGATCGCGCAGATCGACACCGTCGACTTCGCGAACTACTCCCGCTCGGCCGAGGCCCCGTCGGCGGTCGTCATCGATGTGCGCGGCACCCACCCGACGCTGCCGCCGGGCGTGCCGGAGTTCCGCAAGGCGCATCCGCAATCGGCGCTGGTCGTGATCGTCTCCAAGCTCGATCCGCAGTTCATGCTCGGCGCCATGCGCGCCGGCGTCAACGAGTGCCTGCCCGAGCCGCTCACGCAGGAGGGCATCGAGGAAGCGCTGCGCGGCGTGGTGGTCGGCAGCCAGTCGGAACCGGCCGGCCAGGTCTACGCATTCGTCGGCGCCAAGGGCGGCGTGGGCACGAGCACGATGGCGGTGAACACGGCGGCGGCGCTGCACAAGCGCACGAAGGCGTCGACGCTTCTCGTCGACCTGCATGTGGTGCACGGCGACGCAGCGCTCTTCTTCGGAGCCGACCCGCGCTTCTCCGTCGTCGATGCGATCGAGAACGTGCACCGCGTCGACGAATCGTTCTTCAGCGGCCTCGTCGAGAAGTCGCGCTGCGGCGTGCAGGTGCTGGCCTCGTCGAACCGACCCATTCACGGGGCGATGGATCCGCAGCGCACGCGCGCCCTGCTCGATTTCGCCAAGCACAAGTACCAGTACACGATTCTCGACGTCCCCCGTTCCGACTTCGCGATGCTCGACGCGCTCGACCCGGTCACGTCCATCGTCGTGGTAACGAGCCAGGAAGTCTCGGCGCTCCGCAGCGCGACGCATGCCGCCGAGACGCTGCGCCAGCGCTACGGGGCCGCGCGCGTGCGCGTGGTCCTCAACCGCTTCGACAAGAACGCGGCGGTGGCCACGACGGACATCGAGCGCGTGCTCGGCGAACCGCTCAAGCATCTGATTCCCAGCGACTACCGTGTCGCCGTCGAAGCCGTGAACACCGGCATTCCGCTGGTGCTCGCCGACAGCAAACTGGCCCGCTCGATCAAGACGCTCGCGTCCGATCTCGCCGGCCTCGGCAAAGACCCCACGCAGGACGGCGCGCCCGGCGGCGTGCTCTCGCGCCTCGCGTGGCGTCGCGTCTGACTTTTTCCCGCAGCACTGAATTATGGCCAGTCCCGCACAGAACCTGACTGACACGCGCACGCCGCAATACCAGGCACTCAAGGGCAAAATTCACCAGGATCTGCTCAACCGCCTGAACCTCGATCGTCTGACGCAGACGGCGCGCGCCGATGCCGAGCCGGAAATCCGCTCGGTCATCCAGGACCTCCTCGACCGCGAGAATCAGCGCGTCCCGCTGAGCCTCTACGAGCGCGAATCGCTCGTCGGCGACGTCCTCAACGAGCTCTTCGGCCTCGGCCCGCTCGAGGCGCTGCTCAAGGATCCGTCGGTCTCGGACATCCTGGTGAACAAGTCGTCGCAGGTGTACGTCGAGCGCAACGGCCGCCTCGAACACACCGACATCGTCTTCCGCGATGACAAGCACCTGATGCAGATCATCGAGCGCATCGTCAGCGCGATCGGCCGGCGCGTGGACGAGTCGACGCCGATGGTCGACGCGCGTCTCGCGGACGGATCCCGTGTGAACGTGATCATTCCCCCGCTCGCGCTCGACGGCCCGTCGATGTCGATTCGCCGTTTCCGCACCGACAAGCTGGGCGCGCAGGATCTCGTGGAGCGCGAGTCGCTGACCCAGCCGATGCTCGACTTCCTCAAGGGTGCCGTCGGCGCACGCATGAATATCCTGGTGTCGGGAGGCACCGGCGCCGGCAAGACGACGCTGCTCAACATTCTTTCGGGCTTCATTTCGAACGAAGAGCGCATCGTCACCATCGAGGACGCGGCCGAATTGATGCTCCGCCAGCGCCACGTGGTGCGGCTCGAGACGCGGCCGGCCAACATCGAAGGCAAGGGCGCCGTGCGCGCACGCAACCTGGTCATCAACTCCCTGCGTATGCGGCCCGATCGCATCGTGGTTGGCGAGGTCCGCGGCGAAGAAGCGCTCGACATGCTGCAGGCGATGAACACCGGGCACGACGGCAGCTTGACGACCATCCACGCGAATACGCCGCGCGATGCCCTCTATCGTCTGGACACCATGGTGGCGATGGCGAACCTGAACATCCCCGACCGCGCAGTCCGTCAGCAGACGGCGTCCGCCGTGAACATGGTCATTCAGGTCAACCGCTTCTCCGACGGCGCCCGTCGCGTCACGTCGATTGCGGAGATTACCGGCATGGAACAGGACGTCATCACCATGCAGGAGATCTTCGTCTTCGAGAAGACCGGCGTGACCGAGGCCGGCAAGGTCGCCGGCCACTTCCGCGCCACCGGCATCCGTCCGAAGTGCGCCGAGAAACTCATCACCGCCGGCTTCAAGCTGCCGACCGAGATGTTCGAGCACACGCATCACGTGAACATGCCGCAAGACCATCAGCGTGAGCGGGTGCGGAGCTTCAGATGACCCTGGTCGCCCTCGCCTTCCTCATCGTCCTGGGCGGCGTCCTCGGCGCCTACTGGGCGTTCGTCCTCAAGCCGGAGCAGCAGTCCGCCGAAACGCTGAAGCGGCGTCTGAAAGGGACGCCTGCGCCGATCAAGCAGAAGGCGTCGAAGCTGCTGCGCGCCAGCAAGGACGCCGGCGGCGCCGGCGGCGCCTTCCTCAACCGCGGCAGCGGCATCGGTCAGAAGCTGACGGATCTCTGCGAGCAGTCGGGGATGAACATCACGGTGGGATCGCTGCTCGTCGGCTCCCTGCTGTGCGGCGGCATCGCGTTCCTGGTCGGCTTCCTGGCCTTCCGGATGCTGCTCGTGGGCATCATCCTCGCGCCGATTGCCGCCATCGCGCCGTTCATGTTCGTGCGCTGGAAGCGCGATCGCCGCGTGATGATGTTCGAGGAGCAGTTCCCTGAAGCGCTCGACCTGCTCGCGCGTTCGCTGCGCGCGGGGCATGCGCTGACGACCGGCATCGCCCTCGTGGCCGAGGAGATGCCGGAGCCGGTGGGTCCGGAGTTCCGTCTTCTCTACGACCGCCAGAACTTCGGCATGCCCTTCCCCGACGCGCTGCGCGACTTCGGCGAACGCATCCCCGTGCTCGATGCGAAGTTCTTCACGACCGCCGTGCTGATTCAGCGCGAAGCGGGCGGCAACCTCTCAGAGGTGCTCGGCAATCTCAGCTCGGTCATCCGCGAGCGCTTCCGCGTGAAGCGGCAGGTCCGCGTGCTGTCCGCGCACGGACGCATCACCGGCTGGGTGCTCTCGGGGCTTCCGCCGGCGCTCGCTGCCTGTTTCATGGTGACGAGCGAGAACCACATTCAGACGCTGACCGCTTCGCCGATCGGTCAGAAGATGATCGTGGGCGCCATCTGCCTGCAGCTGCTCGGCACCGTCATCATCCGCAAGCTCGTGAACATCGAATACTGAGGCCGCGGAACAATGGAACCCTCGATTCTCCTCGCCGTCATCGGCGTCTTCGCCTGCGTGGCCGTCGTCACCGCCATGGTGACCTCGACGCTGCTCGAGCGGCAGTCGGCCGGCAACAAGCGCTTCAAGGAAGTGCTGCGATCGGTCGGCAGCCGCTCCACCACGGCGTTGCCGGCAAAGACGCTCATCGGCAAGACGAACACGCCGACGCCGTTCATCAAGCAGCTGTCGACGTTCCTGCCGAAGTCGCCGAAGGACATGACGCGGCTCCAGAAGCGTCTGGCGACCGCCGGTTTCCACGGCTCGGTTCCCCTGGCCGTCTATCTGATCGGCGAAGTCGTCCTGGCCATCGGTTTCCTGATGGTGCCGCTCACCTTGATGGGCTGGCGCAAGGGCATGATCTTCGGCATCATGGCCGCGATCGTCGGCTACATGATCCCGTCGTTCGTCGTCGGGTACTACGTCGCCAAGCGGCAGAAGCAGATTCGGAACGGTCTCCCCGACGCGCTCGATCTCCTCATCGTCTGTCTCGAGGCCGGCCTCGGCATCGACCAGGCGATCGCCAAGTGTGCCGAGGAGCTCGCCCTCGCCTATCCGCTGCTTGCGGAAGAGCTTCGGATGATCAACGTGGAAGGCCGCGCCGGGAAACCACGTATAGAGGCGTTCAAGAATTTTGCCGATAGAACGAAGGTAGACGACGTTCGTGCCCTCGTGTCGATGCTGGTTCAGACCGATCGGTTCGGCACCAGCGTCGCGCAGGCGCTGCGGACCCATGCTGACGTGTCGCGCACCAAGCGGCGCCAGCGGGCCGAGGAAAAGGCTGCAAAAATCGGCGTGAAACTCGTGTTTCCGCTGGTATTCTGCCTGTTCCCGGCGTTCTATGTCGTGACGCTCGGTCCGGCAATCCTGAAGTTCATCGACGCGCTCTCGCCGGGAGGCGCGCTTTCCGGAGGGTAACAGGCAATGTCAACTGGCATCATCACGGGCATTCTCGCGGGCGTGTTCCTGGTTCTGTATCTGCTTCGGCGCCGTTCGCGCCTGAACGCCGATCAGGACTAGTCGATCGCGGCGACCGGAAGCCAGCGGCTTCCACTGACGAGCAACTTTTTCTCGACATTCAACAGGGGGTGGTGTCGGTGCGGCTATTCGTGTGTGTGTGCGTCGGGCTTCTCGTCTCTGGATGCGCCGGGCGACGTGTGCCGGTGACGTCCGTCGACGCGACCCAGGCACCCGCGAGCGCCACCGAGCAGCCCGCTGCCTCGACGAGTGTTGGTCCCAGTGCCGCTGCTCCGACTGCCGCCAAGAATGCCGCGGCGGCGCCGACAACATCGCTCGCCACTTTCATCGCAAAGGTCCGCGAGCTGTCGGCGCAGGCGCGTCCCGCACGCCAGGCCGTCCCCACCATCGAGGGCACCGATCCGAAACTTCGCGAGGCGCTTGCGCTCGCGCTCGCGCTGCCGACGGTCGAACACCTGCGCGACGTCGCCGGCGAATACCGGCGCCTCGGCGTGTTCGACAAAGCGCACACCTATCTCTCGAAGGCGCTCGCGGTGGCGCCCGACGATGCAACCGCGCTGGACGCGATGGCGCGCCTCTGGCGCGACGCCGGCCTTCCGGGACTGGCGTTGTCTGATGCGCATCGTGCGGTGTACTTCGCGCCGTCGTCGCCGGAAGCGCGCAACACGCTGGGCACGGTGCTCCAGGCGCTCGGTCATCGCGGGATGGCACAGCAGGAATACGAGCGCGCGCTGGCGCTCAATCCCACGGCGCCCTACGCCCTCAACAATCTCTGCTACACGTCGGTGCTCGATGGCGATGTGCCGTCGGCGGTGAGCTTCTGCCGTCGCGCGATCGAGGCGGACCCCACGCTGGTCGCCGCACACAACAATCTCGCCCTTGCCTACGAGTCGCAGGGCGATCACGCGGCCGCGCGCCGCGAATTTGCTGCGGCGGGAGACGATGCCGCCGCCCTGTACAACGCGGGGATCGTGCACCTCGCGCGCCGCGAGTACGGCAGCGCCGTCGAGGCGTTCGAAGCCGCCCATGCACTGAAACCCGCGCTGACGAGCGCCGTTGCGCGCGCCCGCCAGGCGGCTACCGCAGCGGCGGCGGCCGAGGAATAAGGAGCACGCCGTGTCCCGACCGAACGCGACTACCCTGCGCCCCATCGATCAGCACACGAGCGGATCGCTTCACCCGCGTGTGCCGACGACACTCGCGGAGGCCGGCCTGTCGCAGGATCTGGTGACCCAGCTGCTGCTCAAGCTGCTGCACTTCGGCGCCGATCAGACCGGCAGCGAGCTGGCGCGGAAGCTCGGCCTCGAATTCTCAGTCATCGAGCCGGCTCTCGACTTCCTCAAGCGATCGCACCAGTGCGAAGTGTTCGGCGGCGTCGTCGGCGGCCCCACCTACAGCTATCGCATCACGGATGCCGGACGCCGGCGCGCGCTGCTCTTCCTCGAACAGAGCCAGTACGTGGGCGTGGCGCCGGTGCCGCTGGGACAGTACCGCGCCTACATGGAGGCGTATCGCACGAGCGTCATCTCGTCGGCCACGCGCGACCGTGTTCGGAAGGCGTTCTCGCACCTGGTCCTGAGCGACAGGGTTCTCGATCAGGTCGGCCCGGCGATCGCCGCCGGCCACTCCATGTTCGTCTACGGCCCGCCCGGCAACGGCAAGACCGTCATCGCGCAGGCCATCCGCAATCTGCTCGACGGCGAGATCGCGATTCCGCACGCCATCGAAGTGGAAGGCCAGATCATCCGGATGTTCGATCCGGTCAATCACGAACCGATTCCCGAGGCAATTACACAATCGAGCTGGGTGCGCGGCGAAGGCGGCGATGCGCGCTGGGTACGCTGCAAGCGTCCGATGGTCATGGTCGGCGGCGAGCTCACCCTGCAGGCGCTCGAGCTCGCCTACTCCCCGACGATGGGGTTCTACAACGCGCCGGTGCAGGCGATGGCCAACGGCGGCGTGCTGGTCATCGATGACTTCGGCCGGCAGCAGTGCTCGCCGCGCGAGCTGCTCAACCGCTGGATCGTGCCGCTCGAGAGCCGCGTCGACTTCCTCACGCTGCAGACCGGGCAGAAGTTCGACCTCCCGTTCATGGTGCTCGTCGTGTTTGCGACGAACATCAAGCCGGCCGACCTCGTCGACGAGGCGTTTCTCCGCCGCATCCACTACAAAGTGTTCGCGGAGAGCCCCACCCCCGCCGACTTCGAGAAGATCTTCCGCGACTACTGCGGAGCCAAGGGACTCACGTTCGACAGCAGCCACACCGACCACCTGGTGGCGAACTATCTCAAGCCGCGGGGCATCTCGCTGCGAGGCTGTCTGCCTCGTGACCTCATCGAGCAGGCGCTGGCCCATGCCGAGTACGTCGGGGCGCCGCGCGAGCTGACCATTGAGCTGTTGGAGGCCGCGTGCGCGGGCTATTTCGTCGACGATACCGAGAACGCGCGCGCCTGATCGTCGCGCTGCTCGCGTTCGCGATCGCCCTCGATACCGCCGCGCATCCGTTGCTCGGGGCCGGCGGCGACCCGCAGCAGCCGTCCATCGAAATCACCTCACCGCTGGGCCGCACCGGTCTTCCCGGCAAGGTGCGCATCGTCGCGCGCGTCACCGCATCCAGGTCCGAGACCATCGCCGTCCGTTTCTACGTCGACAACGTGCTGATCGGGACCGATACCGACGGTCCGCCCTATGCCGTCGAGTGGGACGACAAGACTCCGTACGAGCGAACCAGGCTGCGTGCCGAGTTCGACGACGCGACGGCCGGCATCGTGCGTCACGAGATCGAACTGCCCTCCTTCGACATCGTCCAGGAGACGTCGGTGATGAGCGTGGCGCTCGAAGCGTCCGTCCAGGACGCCAAAGGGCACTTCGTCGCCAAGCTGCCGGCGTCGGAGTTCAGCGTCTTCGAGGACGGCCAGCCGCAGAAGCTCGATACCGTGAGCGCCGAGGCGACGCCGGCGACCTTCGCGATTCTGGTCGACTCGAGCCAGAGCATGTCGCGCAACATCGACTTCGTGCAGAGCGCGGCCGGCAAGCTGACGCACTATCTGCGCGAGATCGACAGCGTGGTGCTGGCGCCGTTTCGCAACGGCATCACCAGCATCACCGGTCCGACCCGCGACACCGGCACCATCGTCGATGCGGTCAAGGCCATCAAGCCCTCAGGGGGTACGGCCATTCTCGACGCGCTGCGCGAGGTGTCGACCCGCTTCGGAGATGGCGCCGGCCGGCGCGTGGTGGTGCTCATCACCGACGGCTACGACGAGCGCAGCCAGGGCGATCCCGAAGAGGTGCTCGACAAGCTGAAGTCGTCACGCGTCACGGTGTACGTCATTTCGATTGGCGGCGTGGCCGGCGTGTCCATCCGCGGCGAGCGGCTGCTGCGGCGTATCGCGACCGAGACTGGCGGGCGCGCCTTCTTTCCCTGGAACGAGCAGCAGCTGAGCGACGCACACGCGGCCATCACCGAGGACGTCCAGCATCAGTACCGCCTGACGTACACGCCGTCGAACCAGGTTCAGGACGGCGCCTGGCGTGTGATCAGCGTCTCGACGGTGAACCCGGACTATCGGGTGCGCGCACGTGCCGGGTACCGCGCGCCGGTGCCGCCACCGATTCGGGCATCGATGGAATTCATCGCGACCGACGCGCACAAGCAACCGATCGATTTGACCGCCGGCGATCTCGAGATTCTCGAGGACGGGGTCCCGCAGAAGGTCGAGACGTTCAACGAGTCGATCGCTCCCGTGTCGATCATGCTGGCGCTGGACGCCAGCGGCAGCATGACGCGCTCGGTCGAGGCGGCGCGCAGTGCCGCGCTCGCCTTCGTGCACTCGCTGCGGAAGGAAGATCCGCTCGGCGTGATGGTCTTTTCGGACAAGGTCGCGCTCTCACACGATCTCAGCACCAAGCGCGAGCTGTCTGAAGAAGCCGTCCAGGCGTACGAGGCCAACGGCGGCACCGCACTCTACGACGCGCTCGGCGACGCGGTCTCCCGGTTGAAGACGGTGTCCGGCCGGCGCGTCGTGGTGCTGGTTACCGACGGACGGGACGAAAACGCGGCGTCGAACGGCCCGGGCAGTCAGCGGAGCTGGGAACAGGCGCTCAACGAGGTGTCCGCCGTCGAAGCCACCGTCTACGCCATCGGGATCGGCCAGCGCGTGGACAAGGAACGGCTCGAACAGGTCGCCGCGCTCACCGGCGGTGAAGCGTACTTCACGAGCGACATGACCGAGCTCGAAGCCAACTACCACCGCATCGTCGAGGAACTGCGGCGGCGGTATCAGATCGGGTACACGTCGACCAACCCCAAGCGCGATGGCGGATGGCGGAAGGTTGAGATTCGGAGCAAGGGGCTCATCGTGCGGTCGCGCGGCGGGTACTTCGCGCCTTCGCGATGAGCACCCCCTCCGCCGCGTCCAACGCCGCCGAAATGCATCACGCCGAGCGCGAGCGCGCCGGCGCCGCGTCCTCGAGCCTCGGGCGGACGCTCCTCTTCGCCCTCACGCTGTTCACGAGCGCGTCGCTCGTCTTCATCATCGAGCCGATGTTCGGCAAGATGGTGCTGCCGCGCCTTGGAGGAACACCGGCCGTGTGGAACACCTGCATGGTGTTCTATCAGGCGATCCTCCTCGGCGGCTATGCCTATGCGCACACGCTGTCGCGGCGATTCTCCCTGCCCGCGCAGGTCGGCATTCACGCAATGCTCCTCATCGTCGCCGCCGTCGTGCCGGTCGGACTCAGCCCCGACTGGATTCCGCCGGTCGATCGTTCGCCGATTGGATCGCTCGTCGCCCAGCTTGGGCGCGGCGTCGGCTTTCCGCTGCTGATGCTGTGCGCAACCGCACCGCTGCTGCAGAACTGGTTCTCCAGGGGGCGCGACGGCGCGGCGCGTGACCCCTACTTCCTGTACGCCGCCAGCAACGTCGGGAGCATTCTCGCGCTGCTCGCATATCCGCTGCTCATCGAACCGTCGTCCACGCTGACGCTGCAGCGCGCATACTGGAGTTACGGGTACGTCGCCCTGGTCGTGCTGACCATCGCATGCGGCTGGGTCGCCTGGACGTCCGGGCGCGACGTGCCGGAAGCGTCTTCAACCCCCACAGCGCCTCGGGACGCTGCGCCGGCCGAGGTCCCGGCGCCGTCGTGGCGCCGCCGCGCCCGCTGGATCGCGCTCGCGCTCGTGCCGTCCAGCCTGATGCTGGGAACGACGACGTACCTGTCGACGGATGTCGCCTCGGCCCCGCTGCTCTGGACCATTCCGCTTGCGATTTATCTGCTGTCGTTCGTGATCGGCTTCTCGCAGCGCCGGCCGCTTTCGAGCGGCGCTGCCTGGCGCGCAGCAGCGGCGGTGCTCGTCATCGTCGTGTTCCTGCTGTCGATCGACGGCAGCCTTCCGACGCTGCCACAGATCGCGATGCATCTCACGGTGCTCTTCCTGCTGACCGTGGCGCTGCACAGCGCGCTCGCCGACGACCGGCCGTCCACGAGATATCTGACCGAGTTCTATCTGTGGATTGCTGTCGGTGGCGTGGCAGGCGGCCTGTTCAATTCGCTGCTCGCTCCGCTCCTGTTCAACAGCGTGGCGGAATATCCGCTCGCGCTCATCCTCGGCGCGCTCCTCGTTCGCAACAAGTCGGGAAATGTCGTCCGTTGGCAGGGGCTGGTCGCGGCGGTGATCGCCGGCGCGCTCACGCCGCTCGTCATCTACATGTCGCGCACCCACTTTCCAGCACATTGGGATCCTAAGCTTAGAATTCCACGTGGACAAGTTGTCGCG